>ERZ778495.60-NODE-60-length-125045-cov-20.407089_pt1 | contig 125045 bp, 106 predicted proteins | sample MGYA00433100_ERZ778495 | MGnify/ENA primary metagenome ERZ778495 (study PRJEB29527, sample SAMN07138962) | mouse gut metagenome | material: feces | host: mouse | place: China:Nanjing | collected 2016-01-25 ...
TTCTGCCGCTCCCTGTCCCATCGGTCCGGGCAACACACCACGTTGCCCGGACCGATGGGACAGGGAGCGGCAGAAAAAAGCACTTCGTGCGTGTGAGGGCGGAAGGTTATCGGGGATGGCTGTGGGAGGGGGAGGTAAAAGGTATATCATGGTGAGCTGGAATGGTTGGTGTGTGTGTGGATGAGTGGCGATTATGAAGAGCTGAATGGTAAATTTTAGAAGGTAAATGGAGTGAAAGGCTCTGGCATAAAAAATGAAAATGGAGGAAATGTGTAATGAAGATGGAGAAAGTTGTGGGAGAGAGGTTTCGGGAGAGGCCTGCGGATTGTGTGATTGATAGTCATGCTTTGATGGTGAGAGGCGGGTATATGAAGTATGTGGGGAATGGGATTTATTCGCAGTTTGGGCCGCTTAGGAGGATTTGCAGGAAGATTGAGGGGATCATCAGGGAAGAGATGGACCGGATCGAGGGACAGGAAGTGCAGTTTCCGGTGGCTATGCCGGCTTCGCTTTGGGAAGAGTCGGGGCGGTATGAGAGTGTGGGGAGTGAATTGCTTCGGTTTACAGATAGGAATGGGAGTAAGATGGTGCTGGGGATGACACATGAGGAGGCTTCGGTGCAGCTTGTGCGGGAGTATGGGAAGAGTTATGCCAAGTATCCGTTTATGATCTATCAGATTCAGACTAAGTTTCGGGATGAGGCTAGACCCAGGGCCGGGTTGATCCGGGTGAGGGAATTTACTATGAAGGATGCTTACTCGTTCCATACTTCCCAGGAGGACCTGGAGGAATATTATCAGAAGTGTTATCATGCTTATGAGAGGATTTTTGCACGGGCCGGGATTCCGGAGACCATTGCTGTGGCTTCGGATTCTGGGATGATGGGCGGCAGTCTGTCTCATGAATTTATGCTGCTGACTCCTGTTGGGGAGGATTCTATTGCAGTATGCCCGGAATGTGGGTTTAGGGCAAATGTGGAGATGGCTGAGAGTATCACTGAAAATGTACAGGATGATGTGCAGAAGGAGCTGGAACTTGTGTATACGCCGGATATGCATACGATTGAGGATGTCTGCGGATATTTGGATATGCCAAAGGAAAGGTCCTGTAAGGCGGTGGTTTATCAGAAGAATTCGGATGATGGGTCTGTGGTGTTGTTTATCCGCGGGGATTTGGATGTGAATGAGACGAAGGTCACTAATTTTCTGAAAAGTGAAATACGTCCCGCAGAGATCACACAGGAGTCCGGTCTGCATCCAGGATTTATTGGGCCTTTTGGTCTGAAGGGGGATTTCACGGTCCTTTATGATAACTCTCTGAAGAGCGGAATGAACCTTTCCTGCGGCGGGAATATTGAGGAACATCATTATACGGGGCTTTGTATGGAGAGGGACTGCCCGGGTGCAGAGTATCATGATCTTGCAAAGATCACAGAGGGCAGTGTGTGCCCCAAATGCGGCAGGCATTCAATCCGGGTGTCCAGGGGCATTGAAGTGGGTAATATTTTTCAGCTTGGTACAAAGTATACGGAGAGTATGGGGATGCAGTACCTGGATAAGGATGGGAAGGAGAAGTATCCTCTCATGGGATGTTATGGGATCGGTATTGGAAGGCTGGCGGCTTCTGTCTGTGAGGCGCATCATGATGAGTATGGACCAATCTGGCCTATGGCTATTGCTCCCTGGCAGGTGCATTTGTGCTGTGTAAGACCGGATAATAAGGAAGTGAAGGAGTTTGCAGATAAGCTTTATGAGGAACTTCAGGGACGCGGCGTGGAGGTGCTTTATGATGACAGAAAGGTGAGCGCCGGGGTTATGTTCTCAGATGCGGACCTGATGGGAGTGCCCATACGCGTGATCGCAAGTCCGAGAAATATGAAGGAAGGGTGCTGCGAGATTGTTACCAGGGATAAGCAGGTTCAGAAGAAGACTGTGCTCACGGATGTTGTAAGTGAAATTATGAAGATGATCTTATGCGCAGATAAGGAATGACAGGGATAGGAGGAAGGATGGGAGAAGAGATGTGGCTGGATGAAGCGTTATATAAATACAGCGGAAAGGATTATTATCCGTTCCATATGCCGGGACATAAGCGGGAGTTTTGTCCGGAGACGCTTAAAAATCCTTATAAGGTTGACATAACGGAGATTGACGGGTTCGATAATCTGCATCATGCGGAGGGGATTTTGCTGGAAGCGCAGAGGAGGGCCGCGTCTCTTTACGGGGCCTTTGAATCCTGGTATCTGGTAAATGGCAGCACGGCGGGGATTTTGTCTGCGGTCTCTGCGTGTACTTCCAGGGGCGGAGAAATCCTGATGGCCAGAAACTGCCATAAGGCGGCCTATCACGCCGCTTATCTGAGGGGACTGAAAACGAATTATCTTTTTCCGCAGGCGGACAGGACTGTGGGTTTGAATGGGGGGATCTCCCCGGAGGACGTGACAGACATGCTGGAAAAGCACTCCGGGATCCAGGCTGTTCTTATTACGTCACCCACTTATGACGGAGTGGTTTCAGATGTAAAAAAGATTGCTGAGGCGGCACATGCATACCATGTTCCTTTGATCGTGGACGAGGCTCATGGGGCTCATTTTCCGTTTTCAGGGGCATTTCCTGTGTCAGCGCTTGCCTGCGGAGCAGATGTGGTGATCCATAGTTTACATAAAACACTGCCATCTCTGACACAGACAGCTCTTCTGCACAGGAACAGTGAGCGGGTGAGTGCGGATAAGCTCAGACGTTTTTTGGGGATCTTTCAGAGCAGCAGTCCTTCCTATCTGTTTATGGCGGGGATGGACGCTTGTTTGAGGCTGATGCAGGGGGAGGGTAGGATGCTTTTTGATGCATATACAAAACGGCTGGGGTGCTGCAGGGAGAGACTGGCAGGTCTTAAAAATCTGCATTTGCTTAGAAAAGATGAGATAACAGGACTGGGCTTTGTGTATGACCTGGATGAGTCCAAAATGGTGGTATCTACGGCCAATACTTCCATAGACGGGGCGAAGCTTCATGAGATTCTGTTGGAACGGTATCATTTGCAGATGGAAATGGCGGCAAGCCGGTACGTGATCGCACTTACCAGTGTCATGGATACAGAGAAAGGCTTTGGCAGGCTGGAGCAGGCCCTTCTGGAAATTGACAGAGAGCTGGAGGGAGCGGGAGGCACAGAGGCCTGGCAATGCCTGAAAAGCAGTAAGGAAAGCGCATCAGGTGAGGCCCGGAAATCCCTGGGAAGCGGTAGGGAGAGTGCATCAGGTGAGGCCCGGAAATCCCTGGGAAGCGGTAGGCAGAGTGCACCTGGCAGAGCCGGGCTGTACTTTGAGAATATGAGGGGTTATATTTCCGGGGAGGCCTGCACTGCCATAGCGGAAGCTGTGGAGGGCGTGCAGGAGGAGATTGATCTGGAAGGCAGCGAAGGCAGGATTTCCTCCGAATACGCGTATTTGTATCCCCCGGGAATCCCGTTTTTGGTGCCCGGAGAGAGGATCAGCAGCCATATTTTGGATCAGCTTCGTATCTGGAAACAACAAGGGCTGGACATTCAGGGGTTAAGTGACTATACTCTAAAGAAGATTCATGTACTCAAGAGATAGGGGAACAAAAAATGGGCAGAATTTTTTATATTATGGGCAAAAGCTCTTCCGGTAAAGATACCATTTACAGCAGGCTCCTCCATGACAGGGAGCTGGGGCTTTTGCATATTTTGTTATATACTACGCGTCCTATCCGCCATGGCGAGGCGGATGGGCGGGAGTATTATTTTGTGGACCAAAGCCGTTTTGGGAAGTTTAAAGATGAGGGAAAAGTGATCGAGTACAGGACTTATGAGACTGTGCACGGACCATGGACTTATTTTACAGCGGATGACGGGCAGGTGGATTTGAAGGCCCATAACTATCTGGCGATCGGAACACTGGAGTCCTATGAAAATATGAAGAGATACTATGGGGAGGAAAATGTGTGCCCCATTTATGTGGAAGTTGAGGACGGTGAGCGTTTAAAACGTGCCCTTGCAAGGGAAGAATTACAGGAGAAGCCCCGCTATGCGGAAATGTGCAGGCGTTTTCTGGCCGATACGGAGGATTTCTCTGAGGAGAATCTGGAGAGGGCAGGGATTGGAAGGCGCTTTCAAAATGTGGAGCTGGAAAGCTGTATGAAGGAGATCCGGGATTATATCCGCAGTCGGAACGCTTAACATTTTATCCGATTATTTAACAGAAGCTTAATAGAAAAGTAAGCGTACCAAACGTTGCAGGACCCGGAAAACCTGTGCTATAATGATAGAAACGAGCCGGTGCAGACCAGCTCTGAACATAAATGCCCTTATTGCAGGGCGGAAGGATAGAGGTGATTGCAATGCAGGAAGTTGAAAAGGTATTAGGACATGAGGAGGTTATCCGCCATTTACAAAATGCGGTTGCCATGGATCAGGTTTCCCATTCCTACATTTTTGCAGGGGAGAAAGGGAGCGGAAAAAAACTTCTGGCGAAGCTGTTTGCCATGACATTGCAATGCGAGAAGCATGGAAAAGAGCCGTGTCTGCAGTGCGGTTCATGTAAAAAGGCCATGAACAGGAATCATCCGGACATTATCTATGTCAGCCATCTGAAGCCCAATTCCATTGGTATTGAGGATATCAGGGAACAGCTTATTGCAGATGTGGAGATCAAACCCTATACAGGGCCTTATAAAATATATATTGTGGACGAGGCGGAGAAGATGACCGTCCAGGCGCAGAATGCTCTTTTGAAAACCATTGAGGAGCCGCCCGCTTATGCGGTGATCCTGCTTCTGGCCAACAACAACACAAGTCTGCTTCCCACCATCACATCCAGGTGTGTGACCCTGAACTTTAAACCGGTCAGGGATGATCTGATCAAGAGCTACCTGATGGAGGAACTGCATGTGCCGGATTACCAGGCAGAGGTCAGCGTGGCATTTGCCCAGGGCAATGTAGGGAAGGCAAAGCAGATCGCTACCGCAGAGGATTTTGCTGATATGATGGATGCTGCTCTTAAGATCCTGAAAAAGGGGGACGGCATGGAAGTCTATGAGATGGTGGATGCCATCAAAACACTTTCCGAGGAAAAGCATACCGTGTATGAATATCTGGACCTGTTTTTAGTGTGGTTCCGGGATGTGCTGATGTTCAAAGCCACAAAAGAGGTGGACGGGCTGGTGTTCCGTCAGGAATATTATGCGATCAAGGATCGTGCAGACAAGAGTTCCTACGAGGGGCTGGAGAAGATCATCCAGGCCATCGAGACTGCTAAGACTCGTCTGCAGGCAAATGTTAATTTTGACTTAACAATGGAACTTCTGTTCCTTACTATCAGGGAGAACTAAAATGACAAGAGTGATTGGAGTCAGATTCCGGAATGTGGGTAAAATCTACTATTTTTCCCCTAAGGATCTGGAAATAAAATCGGGTGACCATGTGATCGTGGAAACCGCCAGGGGCGTAGAGTACGGCAGCGTGGTTCTGCCCCCCAGGGATGTGGAGGATGAGAAGGTGGTCCAGCCTCTGAAGGAGGTCATCCGGATCGCAGGCGCACAGGATGACAAAAAAGAGGAGAGCAACAGAAAGAAGGAAAAAGAAGCCTATCAAATCTGCCTGAAGAAGATCAAAGAGCACGGGCTGGAAATGAAGCTCATTGACGTGGAATATACATTTGACAACAATAAGGTCCTTTTTTACTTTACTGCTGACGGAAGAATTGATTTCCGTGAATTGGTGAAGGATTTGGCGGCTATCTTCAAGACACGTATCGAGCTGCGCCAGATTGGTGTAAGGGACGAGACAAAGATCTTGGGAGGCATTGGAATCTGCGGGCGGGCATTGTGCTGCCATACTTACCTGTCAGAATTCGCTCCTGTTTCCATAAAAATGGCGAAAGAACAGAATCTCTCTCTGAATCCTACCAAGATATCAGGGGTGTGCGGAAGACTGATGTGCTGTCTGAAGAACGAGGAGGAGACCTATGAGGAGCTGAACCGGAAACTGCCTGTGGCCGGAGACAGAGTGAACACACCGGAGGGACTGAGAGGCGAGGTGCAGAGTGTAAATGTGCTGCGTCAGCTTGTGAAGGTCATCGTGGATGTGGATGACGAGAAGGAGATCAGAGAATATGCCGTGGAGGATCTGAAATTCAAACCGAGGCAGAAAAAAGAAAAAATAAAATTGTCTGACGAGGAATTGAAGGCATTAAAGGAACTGGAGAAATAGGAAGGGCGGTCAGGTGGAAGAGAAATCTCTAATTATGGAAAATGAACGTCTGGATGATCTGCAGAACGGCTATATGCTGATTCAGAACCCCAAACAGTTTTGTTTTGGAATAGATGCAGTGCTTCTTGCCTGGTTTGCCAGAGTAAAACCGGGTGAGAAGGTGCTGGATATGGGGACGGGGACTGGTATCGTCCCTATTTTGCTGAAAGCCAGGTATCCCGGAGGCCGTTTTACCGGTCTGGAGATCCAGGAAGAGAGCGCTGCGCTGGCCAGACGAAGCGTAGCTTACAACAGCCTGGAGGACGATATTGTAATTCAGACAGGGGACATCAAGAGGGCTTCTGAGGTTTTCAGCCCGTCTTCTTTTGACGCGGTTACTACCAACCCTCCTTATATGATCGGGAGTCATGGTTTGGTGGGGGAAAACACGGCAAAGACCATTGCCCGCCATGAAACCCTATGCACCCTGGATGATGTCATATCCCAGGCGGCGTCCGTTTTGGTGCCGAAAGGGAGATTTTATATGGTGCACAGGCCATTCCGGCTGGCTGAAATTATGTCAACCATGGTGAGGTACAAGCTGGAGCCTAAAAGGATGCGTCTGGTCTATCCTTATGTGGATAAGGAGCCAAATCTTGTGCTTATCGAGGGGATGAGGGGCGGAAATTCCCGGATAACCGTGGAGAAGCCGCTGATCGTCTACGAAAAACCGGGAGTGTATACAGACGAAATTTTGGAGATTTATGGTCGAGAACGGCAGGAAACAGCTGCGGGAGAAGAGGAAACATGAGCGGAACATTATATTTGTGCGCCACACCCATCGGCAATCTTGAGGATATGACTTACCGGGTGGTGCGTATTTTAAAAGAGGCGGATATGATCGCGGCGGAGGATACCCGAAATAGTATTAAGCTGCTGAATCATTTTGATATTAAGACGCCCATGACCAGCTATCATGAGTATAATAAGATTGATAAGGGAAGATATCTGGTGGAGCAGATGCTGGCAGGGAAAAATGTTGCACTGGTCACAGATGCCGGCACACCCGGAATTTCCGATCCCGGTGAGGAACTGGTGGCTATGTGCTGGGATGCAGGCGTCACGGTGACAGCGCTCCCCGGTGCGGCCGCGTGTATCACAGCCCTGACTTTATCAGGACTATCCACAAGACGGTTTGCATTTGAAGCTTTTCTTCCCTCAGATAAAAAAGAGAAACGAAAAGTGCTTGAGGAGCTGAAAAACGAGACCAGGACCATTGTGTTGTATGAGGCACCCCACCGGCTTGTCAGGACACTCCAGGAACTGTTGGAGGCATTGGGCGAACGCAGGCTTTCAGTTTGCAGAGAGCTTACCAAGAGGCATGAAACCATATTCAGGACAACGCTTAGGGAGGCTGTTTCCTATTATGAGATAAATGAACCTAAGGGTGAGTGTGTATTGGTCCTGGAGGGACGAAGCCGCAGTGAAATGGAGAAGGAAGAACAGCAGCGCTGGAGTGAAATGCCTTTAAAGGAACATATGGATTATTATGTAAACCAGGGGGCTGATAGAAAAGACGCCATGAAGAGAGTGGCTAAGGACAGAGGAGTCAGCAAGAGAGATATCTATCAGGCCCTCCTGGAAGAGGAATAGAGGGATATAGAGGTACTGGGCAGTGTTCTGCTGTCCGAAAGAAAAGGGGATATAAATGGCGTACCATTACAGGAGAAAAGAACAGGAAAGAAGAAAGAGAGAAAGAGAGCGGAAAGTCAGACGGATCAAAATCATTTTCGGAGTGGATGCAGCTCTGGTGGTGATTCTTCTCCTTATTTTCGCTGTGAGCAAAGGCATGTCAGCCGGATCATCGGAAAAGGAGACCAGCGCCGAAGCCAAGACAGCTAAAACAGAGAACGAAAAAACAGAAGCCGCAGAAACAGAGGCTGCCCGGGATAAATCGAAGAAAAAGGACAGTGCCGGAAAATCGGAGGATAGTCCGGAAACTGACAAGGGGGCGGATGCCGGGGAGAAGAAGACAGATGAGCCTGTGACCATCACCGTCAGCGCAGCGGGTGACTGCACGCTGGGAACCGATGAATTCTTTAACTGGAGTGACAGTTTTCCTGCCAAATATGAGGAGGTGGGTGACCCGGCCTATTTTTTTCGCAATGTACAGCCTATATTTTCGCAGGATGATCTGACCATCGTGAACTTTGAGGGAACTCTTACCAACAGTGAGAACCGTGAGGACAAGCAGTTTGCATTCAAGGCAGACCCGGCTTACGCGAAAATACTTACCGCCGGAAGCGTGGAGGCTGCCAACATGGCTAACAACCACAGCAATGATTACGGTGAGCAGAGCTACACAGATACCATTAAGGCTCTGGAGGATGAAGGGATCACCACATTCGGTTATGACCGGATCGCCGTGATGGATGTAAAGGGTGTCAAAGTGGGGCTGCTGGGCACTTATGTACTGAGAGAGGGGCTGGGAATAAAAGATTCTATGATCGCCAATCTGCAGTCTTTGAAAGAGCAGGGGGCACAGATCATTATTTCCAGCTTTCACTGGGGATCGGAGAAGGCATATGAACCGGACTCCACACAGATAGAGCTTGCTCATGCGGCCGTAGATAACGGCGCAGACTTAGTTCTTGGGCACCATCCTCATGTGCTGGAAGGGATTGAGGAGTACCGGGGGAAGAATATTGTGTACAGCCTGGGTAATTTCTGCTTTGGCGGCAACGCGTATCCGTCTGATATGAATACCATGATATTTCAGCAGACATTTACCATAAAGGACGGGGAACTGCAGGAGGATAACGTGAAGAATATAATTCCGTGCAGGATCTCCTCTGAGGATGGATATAATAATTATCAGCCTACACCTGCGGAGGGGGAGCAGAAGGATGACATATTGCAGAAAATAGAAGAGTATAGTTCCTGGGTGCAGGGATAAGCGTGTAGAGGGATACCCCGGAGGCAGCGGCTTCCGGGGTATATTCATTATAAAGGTACTCATTATGCGCAAAAGGAAAATGGATGCAGGCGGCGCATAGAGGTGGGAATCCTGCATTCTAATACAGATCCTTCCGCATATTTTTTAGGGAGGGAACCAAGTGCCGGGCCTTGATGCTGTCCTCCGGGGTGACAGGGACGAGTATCAGCCGGGAGGATTCATCTCCGTCTGCCAGTACTCTGCCGAAGGGGTCACAGGCGAAACTCTGCCCAATAAAGGTGTCTTTTATGTACTGGCTGCATCCAAGTACAGTCATGCCGTTCTCAATAGCTCTTGCCGCCAGAAGGGTTTTCCATTGGACCGCTTTCATATCCCCCTGTACCCAGGCTGAGGGATAAATAAAAAATTCAGCACCCTGCAATGCGGCACTGCGTGCCAGCTCCGGAAAGCGCAGATCATAGCAGGTGCCTAACCCCAGCTTGCCAAAGGGTGTTTCCAACGGGGAAAAAAGAACGTCCCCGGCAGCAGTGTGATCTGACTCATGCCAGTCGAAGGCATCAAATAGATGTGTCTTTCTGTATGTTCCCTGCAGGATACCCCTGTCATCCAGAAGGATCAGGGTGTTGAAGCACTTATCTTGGCTGCGCTTAGGGGCAGCTTCATTCATGCCGAAGAGAATCCAGATGCCGGATTTTTGTGCAAGCCTGCTCATACAGGAGACAAAAGGGCCTTCTATGCTCTGGGAATGGTTTACATAAAGAGTTGGATCGCCGATGCAGGGATACATGAAATATTCCGGGAACACGATAAGGGCAGCCCCGGCATTGGCAGCCTGGTGAATAAAAAATTCTGCTGTTTTCAGATTTTCCGCTGTGTCCGGAAGGGAACCGCACTGGGCAAGTGCAATGGTATGGGGCATAATAATTACCTCCTGAAGAAGTTTTTTGCTATTGTAGCAGATGTACAGGGAAAGTCAAGAGCCCAGGGGAAACGGAAGGAGAAAATCCCATCGCAAAAACTAATTGAATAACAGAATCGGCTCATTAGAATAAAATATCCTGCAGAAACATATAGTAGAGAAAAAGCTTCCGGAGGCGTGAACATGCTTAATATTCTCTGGGGAGCAATGATGCTCATAGGAATTACATACGGCGCCATGACAGGGCGTATGGGGGAGATCACGGATGCGGCACTTTCGTCTGCCAAGGAGGCAGTTGTGCTCTGCATTACCATGGCGGGTATTGTTGCCATGTGGATGGGCGTCATGGAGATAGCCAGGTCTTCCGGCATGATAGAGAAGATGACGGAGAAAATGCAGCCGCTGCTGCGTTTTTTATTCCCGAATCTGCCAAAGGACCATCCTGCTATGGAGTATATTTCTGCCAATATTATAGCAAATTTCCTGGGACTGGGCTGGGGGGCAACTCCGTTTGGGCTGAAAGCCATGGAAAAACTGGCGGAGCTGGAGGATGAAAGGCGGTTGGAGGATGGGCATGGAATGGAGAAAAAGCGGTTTCATATTTTCCCGCAGGGTACAGCCAGTAATGAGATGTGTACTTTTTTAATATTGAATATATCCTCTTTGCAGTTGATACCAGTCAATATTATCGCTTACAGAAGTCAGTATGGCAGTACCAATCCGGCCGGTATCGTCGGTCCGGGAATTGTGGCTACACTGATCAGTACAGCAGTGGCCATTGTTTTTTGTAAGTTTAAGGACCGGAAACAGAGGGCATAAAATTATCTGACGAATCTGGCGCAACTGTTTCTCTCCGCAATATAATAAGGCAGTTCTGTTTTTAATTCCAGCTTATGTCCGCCCTGGATGCGGTCTAATAGAACCTTAAGGGCAATATTACCCATCTCTTCAATGGGAACATGAATGGTTGTAAGCATAGGCGCAGTGCGCTGGGCATGGGGAATGTCACCAATCCCAATGACGGAAATATCTTTTGGGATCTTTTTTTTATATTCCTTGTAACAATGCATGGCGCCTATGGCCGTTAAATCATCTGCGCAGACCACAGCGGTGATGTCAGCCTGACGTTCCAAAAGCAGCCTGGCACCGTGATATCCGCCCTCAAACGTTTGCTTGACATTGACCGTGTTTGTTATATGAAACGGTAAGCCAAGTTCTTTAAGAGCCTGCTTATAGCCCTGAAAGCAGGAATTATCTTTCTGTTCCCCAATGTATCCAATCTTTTTATGCTTTAGGCCATGCAGGTGTTTGACTGCACGTAAGAATGCAAGATAACCATTACATATGACCTGGTCGCATTTCAGATCCAATGGATGGATCCCCACATATACAAGGTTTCTGTAGGTGGTTTCCAGAAGTTCAAACTGCCGCTGTGACAAGTTCCGCTTTCCGAATAAGACAGCGCCGTCAACTTTGTTTTTTTGTGTTTTGGGGGGATTTGGGGGAAAGGAAAATTCTTCCAGAAAAAAAGAGCGGCGTACGATACATTTTTGACGAAAAGCTATTTGTTCAATTGCCCGCTCTAATTCCTGGTAAAGAGGGTTGACATCTGTTTTAGAATGTTCGGCGTATATACAGTCAATGGAGTAGGTGGGGGCGGATTCTTCCGGAATAGAGCTGCCGTTCTTTAATGTCCGTGCCGCGGCATTTGGAATATATCCATTTTTTCGGACAATGGACCAGATTTTGTCCTGGGTATGTTTGCTGGCTGCATTACATCCCTTATTGTTGATAACCCTTGAGACTGTGGAAATGGAAACCCCGGCTTCCTTTGCAATATCCTTCAGTGTCATTTGATTTCCTCCTGTGTAGTTTATATTATGAGCCAATACGAAAAATCCATACTACCACGGACAGCCTCAAAAGAACAGGAGCAACTGATCAAGAATCAATTTACAACTACCTGTTTGCAGAACGGCACTTTGCACAACTGTCACGCTGGGCCATGAAAAACGGAAGTTCAACTTTCATTGGAAGGGTGTGCCTGCCGTTTATGCGGTCTATTAATATACGTGCAGTCTGCCGGCCTAATTCTTCGATGGGGATATGCACAGTGGTGAGCATGGGAGTTATGTATTGGGCCAGGTCAATATCATCCACGCTGATAACAGAAATATCCTTACTGACCTGTTTTTTATTTTCGTGAAAGGCTTTGATGGCGCCAATGGCGGTTAAATCATTTGCGCAGAAAACGGCTGTGAATTCCGAGCTGCTGTTCAAAAGTTTTTGGGCACCTCTGTATCCGCCGTCTGTAGATTGGAGCACATTGGCTGTATTATGAATGGTAAAGTTTAAATTATGCAGGGAGAGAGCATCCTTGTAGGCCAGAAAGCGGCATTCATTCGCCTGTTCTCCGATATAGGCGATTTTTTTATGCCCCAACTCTATTAAATGCTCCACTGCACTGATACCTGCCTTATAACCGTCGCAGATGACCTGGTCACATTTCAGGGGTATGGCATTGAGGCCTACATAGATAATGTTCTTGTAGACTTCTTTTAAAATTTTCAACTGTTCTTTTGTGAACATATATCTTCCCAGTATGACAAGGCCGCATATATTCCGCTCATCTGCCCGTATAATGGAATCCAGGGATTTGAGATCCATGGGGCGGTATGTATGCTTTACAATATAATTATAATTAAATGCTTCCTGTTCCAGCGCGCGCTCCAGTTCAGAAAAAAACGGATCGGTATTCAGATTAGAGGTGCGGGCCTGGAGGCAGTCTATATAGTACAACGGATTCTCTTTTGCGTCGGTAAGGGATGTTCTGCGTTTTAGATTTTGGGCCAGAAGGTTGGGGCTATAGCCGTTTTGGCGCACAATGGACCAGATTTTGTCACGTGTTTCTTTACTGGCAGCACCCTGTTCCTTTCCATTGACCACCCGTGAGACAGTTGAGATGGAGACACCTGCTTCTTTGGCGATATCTTTCAAGATCATAGAATTCCCTCCTCGTCCTGGTCATGTCTGAAAATCAAATCTTCCTGCAAAGCCTGATATACATTCTGCAGGTGCAGGAACCAATCCCCATATGCGGTTTATATTTTTAAGGATTCATCAGGTATGGGCAGCTGAAGCTGTCCTGTTTTTATTATATTGGAAAAATAAAATAATAAAATGCAAAATAATACAAACGTTTGCGTATATATATGCTGTCCGGGACCGGATAAAAAAGTATAAGACAATACGAAAATAATAAACAAATTGACAGTAAAAATAACAAAAATAGGAAAAACGTTTGTGTAAATAGGCGTTGAAACGAGAGAAAGTTCAAGATAAATTGTAGATAGTAACAAATGGAGCGTGGATCAAATCATATTGGGAGGTAAAACATGAAGAAAAGATTAGCGGTACTGTTAATGACGGGAATTTTAGGTGTAACCATGGCTGCGTGCGGCAGCGGAAATGAACGGAAAGAAGATTTGGAGACTGCAGGAAACGAGAGCAAAAGCGAAGATAAAATACCGCTTAAGATCAGTCATCATCCATATCTGCATGCGCTGCCCAGTATTTATGCAGAGGACAATGGGCTTTACGATGCATTTGACTATACGATCGATATGTACGCAGGGGGGCCGGTGCAGAACGAAGCTATTGCATCCGGGGCCTGGGAAGTGGGGACCACAGGAATCGGCGGGGCTGTCCTTGGGTGTCCGGCGTACAATATGAAAGTGATCGGGTACTCCTGCGATGATACGCAGGCGCTGGATATCTGGGTGAGGGAGGATAGTGCACTGGCCGGCAAGGAGGCAGACGAGATGGGGGTCAGAGGGACTGCCCAGGACTGGAAAGGCAAAAAAATCCTTTGCCAGACAGGGACAACGTGTCATATGACCCTGATCGCTACCCTGGAACACCTGGGTCTTACTATGAATGACGTTGAGATCATTGATACGGCAGTAGCACAGTCATATGCTGCTTTTAAGGCGGGGGAGGCTGATATCGTGTGCCTGTGGTCACCGTTTGGATACCAGGCGGAGGATGATGAGGGCTGGGTAAAAGCAGCCGATGCAGGCGGTCTGGGGCTAAAGATGCCCACGCTGATCGTTGCCACTGAGGATGCGGTTAAGAACAGACCCGAAGTGGTACAGGAGTGGCTGAACTGCTATCTGCAGTCAGTGGAAGAATTAAGAGCTGACCCGGAGGGCAGTGCTGAACTGCTGTTTGACTTTGAGGAGGAAGAAGGGATTTCCATGACAGAAGCAGCGGCCAGAAGAGATATAGAGACACGTATCTTCCCGTCCCTGGAGGAGAACCAAAAAGCTTTTGCGGAGGACGCGGAAGGAAATATCAGTGCCCAGGATGATTTGCTGAAGTTTGCTGACTTTATGATATCACAAGGGAAATTAACGGAGGCGGACAAACAGGCCATGATTGACAATAAAGCAGTTGACGGGACTTTTATGGCAAACGTTAAACTGGATTAAGGTGTTTAATGAGGTAAGTTATTATGAACGAAACGAAAAAAAATGTGAGTTCTGTTCAGATTGAGGAGAGGAAGAGGGCAAGGGAGAAGGTACAGCTTTTTTTGATCTCCGCTGCCAGCGTGATGGTGTTTTTAGGTGTTTGGGAGACGGCTGTGCGTTTGGCCTGGGTGAACCCCCAGTTTGTCTGCTCCCCGTCGGAGGCATTCGCAGCATTTGTGGACAAGCTTACCCAGCCAAACCCTGACGGGGCGGTTCTGGGTATACATATCTGGGAAAGCCTGAAGCTGGCACTTATAGGATATGTAGCGGCAGCGGCCATAGGAGTCCCTCTGGGGCTGCTGTTGGGATATTATCGTACATTCGACAGACTGATAAACCCTATTTTTGAAATTATCCGTCCGATTCCGCCTATTGCCTGGATTCCGCTGTCTGTTATCTGGCTGGGAATAGGGACAACGGCAAAGTGTTTCATTATATTTCTGGCTGCCTTTGTCCCGTGTGTGATCAATTCTTATACAGGAGTGAAGCTGACCAATCCGGTGCTGATTGACGTGGCAAAAACATGCGGGGCAAGCAGATGGAAAATTTTCATCACTGTTTGTACACCCTCCGCCATGCCCCTGGCATTTACGGGGATCAGGGTAGCTTTGGGCAATGCCTGGTCAACTCTGGTAGCGGCGGAAATGCTTTCTGCAACCGCGGGATTAGGATATATGATCCAGCAGGGAAGGGCACTTGGAAGGTCAGACATAATCATTGTGGGAATGCTTACCATCGGAGTTATTGGGGCTGTTCTCACAGCGGTCCTGAATAAATTGGAGAACCGGGTAATCCGATGGAGGGCCGAATAATGGAGAGACGCAAGATAAAAGACCTCTGCCTGACATGTATATCACTTACTGCGCTGATTATTCTCTGGGTGATTGTTTCCAACAGCAAGCCGGACTTCTTTCCAACTCCTCAGGCGACCTGGGAGAGATTTGTAAAGATGGCGGAAAGGCCAATCAGCAGGACCACTATAACGGGACATATTTTGATCAGCTTAAAGCGTGTATTGTCAGCTCTTATTCTGGCAGTGGTCTCAGGTATCGGCATAGGCCTGATCATGGGATGGAGCAAACGGATGAACGCCGTGTTAAGTCCTATTTTGACAGCACTGCGTCCGATTCCGCCCATTGCCTGGATACCGTTGGTGATCCTGTGGTTTGGAGTTGGAGAATTTTCTAAGGTTTTACTGGTGTTCATAGGTGCTTTTTTCCCGGTTGTATTGAATACAGCGACGGGTGTGGGTATGGTAGACCCCATGTATTTAAATGCAGGGCGTGTCTATAATGCCAATACATTTCAAATGCTGCGCCATGTGGTAATGCCCGCAGCGCTTCCTGCAATCATGGCGGGAGTTAAGATCGCGCTGAGCAGCGGCTGGATGGTGGTAGTGGCAGCAGAGATGATAGCCAGCAAATCAGGCCTCGGTTTTTTGATCACAAGGGGAAATGAGAGCTATGACGTGGCTCTTGTGTTGTGCGGAATGATACTGATCGGCCTTGTCGGGGCAGTTTTAAGTGCGGTCTTCACATTAATGGAAAGGTGGTTGTGTCCGTGGACGGAAAAGAAAAACGGGTAAAACTGAAATTAAAAAATATTTCAAAATCCTTCTATGCCAGGAAGGAGATCTTCGAAGCAGTGAATCAAATTTCCATGGATGTCTATGAAAATGAATTCCTTGTCATACTGGGACCCGGCCAGTGCGGGAAAAGTGTACTGCTGAACATGATAAGCGGCCTGGAAGAGCCCACTGCCGGGGAGATAAAGTTTCCAAATAAGGATGAAAAAAAGGTGGGTTTTGTCTTCCAGAAAACAGCAGTGTTTCCCTGGAAGACAGTCATGCAGAATGTGGAGTTTTCTCAGGAGCTGAAGGGTGTGAATAAGGCGGAGAGAAGAAAACAGGCCCAGTACTTGATCGGGCTGGTTGGATTAAAAGGGTTTGAAGACTCCTATCCCCGTCAACTGTCGGGAGGAATGAAGCAGAGGGTGGGTATTGCCAGAGCTTACTGCAGCAATCCTGATATTTTACTGATGGACGAGCCTTTCGGGGCTCTTGATGCGCAGACCCGGTATCAGATGGAAGAGGAAGTGCTCAGAATCTGGGAGAAGGAAAAACGTACTGTGATCTTTGTCACCAACAATATTGAGGAGGCAGTATATCTGGGTGACAGAATCATACTCCTCAGTGAGTGTCCGGCGTCAGTAAAAGAGATTTACCCACTGAAAGGCCTTCAGCGCCCGAGAGATTATGTGGATACAGAGTTTCTTAAAATGAGGGAAACGATAGAGAAAAATATGGATTTGGCATTATAACATAGAAGGCAGGATGCACATATGGGAGAAGAGGTAAAGGTAAGAGTAGAAAACCTGACAAAGTGTTTTGGGGATCTGAAAGTTCTTGATCGGGTTTCCTTCCGGATTAAAAAGGGTGAATTTGTATGTATAGTAGGTCCTACAGGCTGCGGTAAGACTACATTTTTAAGGCTTTTAACAAAACTTACGGAGCCCACTTCAGGAGAAATTTACATAGACGGTGAACCGGCTGACCCTCAGAAACATAACATATCCTTTGTGTTTCAGGAGCCTTCGGCCTTTCCGTGGCTGACCGCGGAGGAAAATATCGAATACGGGCTGAAGATCAAAAAGAGGCCGGTCCGTGAAATAAAGACGCAGTCTGACAAGATCATAGGACATCTCGGACTGGAAAAGTTCCGCAAAGCTTATCCCCACGAAATGTCAGTGAGTATGGAACAGAGAGTGGTGATCGGCAGGGCATTTGCCATGAATCCCGACTTGCTGCTGATGGATGAGCCATATGGTCAGATGGATATTAAAATGAGGTATTTTCTGGAGGATGAGGTGATCAAACTGTGGAAGGCAACAGGCAGTACGGTTTTGTTTATCACCCATAATCTGGAGGAGGCAGTATACCTGGCAGAGAAAATACTGATTTTATCAAATAAACCTGCCAGGATAAAGGATGAGGTATTTGTGGAACTTCCAAGGCCCAGAGATATCGCGGATGAAAAGTTTGTTGAGATCAGAAAAAAGATAACAGAAGAGATTAAGTGGTGGTAGGGTATGTTTGATTGATGCCGGAAGAGGCGGAGGGATATACATGAAAAATCTGAAAGGCAGAAAAGTGCTGGTGACCGGGGGTGCGCAGGGAATCGGATTTGCAGTGGCAGAGTGTTTTGCCGGGGAGGGCGCGGATGTTTTTATTGGGGATATCCGGGTTGAAAAAGCAGTGGAAGCAGCAAAAACACTGGAGGAGAAGTATGGAACTGCCAGCAAAGCATACAAGTTGGATGTGAGCAGCAGGGAAGGGATTCGTTCCTGTTTTGAAAGGTTCAAGGAGGAGCAGCATGTCCTGGATATTCTGATCAATAACGCGGGTATCCAGATCCGCAGGCCTTCCCTTGAATTTGAGGAGGAGAAGTGGGATCTGCTCATGAATATCAACTTAAAAGGAGCTTTCTATTGTGCCCAGGAAGCAGCGGGTATGATGAAGGACAGAGGTGGGGCCATTGTAAACATTTCCTCCGGGACATCAACAGAGACCCTGCCCGGAAGGGCACCGTACTGCATCAGCAAGGCGGGCATTAACGGCATGACGGCTGTTCTGGCGGCTGAGTGGGCAAAATATAACATCCGGGTAAATGCCGTAGCCCCAGGGTGGATCCTGACCCAGTTGCTGTTGGATGGGATGAACATGGGAATCGTCAGTGAGAAACAGATATTGGCAGCAGTACCAATGAAAAGGCTGGCTGATGTGAGAGAGATCGCCGGGCCTGTTGTCTACCTGGCATCCGATGAGGCCAGTTATGTGACAGGCCAGACTTTGTTTGTGGACGGGGGACAGAATGCCCTGGGACTGCCGGATATGGGATTATGAGGAGGTGCAGGGATGAGGCTGCAGAAAAACGAGAGAGAAATAACAAAGTATGCACAGGAAATACGGAAGAATACGATCATCAGTCTGCACAGCGCAGGTTCCGGTCATCCGGGGGGAGCTCTGTCCATAGTTGAGATGTTGGCAGTTCTGTATTTTTATGAGATGAACGTCAGTCCGGATAAACCGGAAGAGAGGATGCGTGACCGCTTTGTCCTATCTAAAGGTCATGCAGCGCCATCTTATTATGCAGCTTTGGCAGAAAGAGGCTATTTTGAAAAAAGTGTTCTGAAAACACTCAGGAAAATGGGAAGTATTCTACAGGGGCACCCGGATATGAAAAAGGTACCGGGGGTTGACATGTCCACCGGTTCACTGGGGCAGGGCATATCAGCAGCGTGTGGAATGGCCCATTACGCAAAAAGAACAGGGGCAGACTACAGAGTTTACTGCATCATAGGAGACGGGGAAATGCAGGAAGGACAGGCGTGGGAGGCATTCATGAGTGCGGGACATTTTAAACTTGATAATCTTGTAGTGCTTTTGGATAACAATAATTTACAGATTGACGGAAGAGTAGACCAAGTCATGTCTGTATATCCCGTGAAAGAAAAACTACAGGCTTTTGGATGGAATGTGGAGGAGACGGACGGACATCATGTGAAAGGGTTGATAGAGACACTGGACCATGCCAGGCAGGTAAAAGATAAGCCGGCTTTCATTATAGGAAAAACGGTGAAGGGCAAAGGAATATCGTTTATGGAGAACCAGGCAGGATGGCATGGGGCAGCCATCAATGAAGAACAATTTAAACAGGCCATGAAAGATCTGGGGGAGGAATGCATATGAGTTCAACAAGAGAGGCATATGGTGCTGCGCTGACAGAATTAGCTGAAAAATATGAGTTTTTTGTTTTTGACGCCGACTTATCAAAGGCTACCCAGACAGTGCATTTCGCAAAGAAATATCCGGACCGGTTTACAGATATGGGCATTGCTGAATGCAATATGATGGGATATGCGGCAGGATACGCGGCCAGCGGAGCAGTGGTATTTGCAAGCACATTTGCTGCGTTTGCGGCGGGCAGGGCTTATGACCAGATCAGGAACAGTATCGCATATCCAAATCTGAATGTAAAGATTGCAGCCACACACGGCGGGGTCCTGATTGGGGCGGACGGTGGCTCTCACCAGTGTGTGGAGGATCTGGCCCTTATGAGGGCAGTTCCCAATATGGCTATTCTCTATCCCGCAGACACTACAGAGACAAAAAGGTGTGTTGAGGAGGCAATAAAATATAAAGGGCCTGTTTATCTCCGGTTTGGAAGACTGAATTCGCCGGAGATATATACTGGTGCAAAAGTGTGCAGAGCCGGAATCGGAAAGGGGACCCTGGTGCGGGATGGACAGGACGTGACGATTGTGGCTGTGGGGGATATGGTGAGCAGGGCACTGGAGGCTGCAGGAAGGCTGCAGGAGGACGGCATCTGTGCGGAAGTGATGGATATGGCGTCTGTCAAACCGATAGATGCAGAAATGCTCCTGGAATCCGTGAAAAAAACAGGATGTGCAGTGACGGCAGAGGATCATAATGTTCTGGGAGGACTGGGGGGAGCCGTCAGTGAAGTGCTTTCTAAACAGTATCCGGTTCCGGTGGAAATGGTTGGAGTGCAGGATGTGTTTGGCTGTTCAGGTGTGCCTGGTGAGCTGGCAGTACATTATGGACTGACCAGTAAAAATATAATTGAGGCAGTACAAAGGACAATAAAGAGAAAAGAGGGGAAATCATGAGAAAAATAGTTTTTGAAAGTCCCCGAAAAGCGGTGATCAAACAGGCCGAAAAACCTATATGCGGAAGCGGGCAGGTGCTGCTCAAGATGAAACGGATTGGGGTGTGCGGAACAGATATCCAGGTATTTGCGGGAAAAAACAGGTATATGGAGTTTCCTATAGTGCCGTTCCACGAGGGAATCGCCGTGGTGGAAGAGACAGGAGAGGGCGTGTGTGATATAGAGCCTGGCAGTCTGGTTACTATCCGCCCTATTTTGAGCTGTAATACGTGTTATTCCTGTAAGAGGGGAAGGGAAAATGCCTGTATGAATTTTAATTCATTGGGCGTACAGTCCGACGGACTTGGCGCGGAGTATTTTGTGATCAGCAGGGAATATGTGTACCCGCTGGACAGGGACGCTGATTTAGACAAGGTTATTTTTATTGAACCCTTTGCTGTAGGGGTACATGCGGCCTATCAGGGGGAGGTGCAGGGCAAAAAAGTTCTGGTTGTGGGCGGAGGGACCATAGGGAATTTTACGGCTCAGGCCTGCAGGCTGGCCGGCGCAGAGAAAACTGCAGTTTGTGATATCAGTCAGGATAAAGTCACAATGGCAAAGCGGTCGGGGATCGCGTTGTGCGTCAATACATCAGAACTCACCCTGGAACAGGCATCACAGAAATGCTTTGGCGGATTTCCGGATGTGATCATTGACTGCGCAGCCGTCCCGTCAGTTTTTTCCGGGATCTTAGAGCTGGCCGGAAAGACGACCACCATTGTGATCGTTGGGAATTACAGCGTTTTGGTGGAAACAGACATTGCAAAAATCCAGAGAAATGAACTTACAGTGAAAGGATGTATCACATACCGGGAGGAAGATTTTATAAGGGCAAAAGAGTTGATAGAGAAAGGCCGTGTTTATCTGGATGGTTTTCTATCAAAGAGATACTGTTTTTCACAGGTTCAGGAGATGATGGAGCAGGCAATGGAGAATAAAGGGATAAACATGAAAACTATCATGGACTTTGAGGGGGAATGAGAATGTATCATATTGCGCCGACTTTGCTGTGCGCAGACCTTTTTCAAATGAGGGAAAGCATGGATATTCTGGACCGGATGGGAATCGACTGGTTTCATATAGATGTAATGGATGGGAGTTTTGTGCCGAATTTTGCCTTTGGTACGGATTTCCTTAGACAGATGACCGCAGTGGGGAAAAGCCCCTTTTATTTACATCTAATGGTCACCAGACCGGAGGAATACGTGGATTTATATGCAGAGGCCGGGGTGGAATATTATTGTTTTCATTATGAGGCGGTCAAGAACCCGTTTCGGCTGTGCCAAAAAATCAGGGTACAGGGCATGAAACCGGCCATTGCATTGAATCCGGCTGCGCCGATCCATGTTCTGCGGGATTTGATCCCTTATTTGGATGCAGTGACACTTATGTCAGTGGAACCCGGATTCTCAGGACAGAATTTTATGGATTTTACATACCGCAGGATTGGAGCGTTAAGGGCAATGGCAAAAGGACATAAGCTTTTGATCGAGGTTGACGGCGGCATAGATAATGAGATTGCAAAGAAATGTATAGATGCGGGCTGTGATGTTGTGGTAGGAGGATATTTTACACTGTTTCAGAAGGGAAAGTCAATAGAGGATAATTATGAGGCATTTCAGAGGGCTGTAGAAGGATGCCGGACCGGGGGATGAGTAGTATGGAACTAAAAGAGTTGAAACAGATGGTGGTGGAGGCAAATAAAGAACTGCCTCGCCGTAAACTGGTCAAATATTCCTGGGGGAATGTGAGTACAGCGGACAGGGAAAGGGGTATTATCATCATAAAACCTGTTGGAGTGCCCTATGAAAATCTGACAGAGGAAAATATCAGTGTTGTGACAAAGGATGGAAAAATACTGGGGGAATCCTGGGCGCCATCTGTGGATTTGGATATTCACAGGGCCATCTATGAGAATTTCCCCGGTGTCAATGCCATTGTCCATACACATTCCAGTTATGCAACAATTCTGGCTCAGCTCAGACTCCCGTTAGCCTGCTTTGGGACCACACATGCAGACTATTTTGCAGGCGATGTTCCCTGCGTCAGGGAGCTGGAGGAGAAAGAGATCCTTGACAGGTACGAATGGAATACAGGGATGACAATTGTGGACTACTTTAAAGAGAACCATATTTCTCCGGAGGATATTCCGGCTGCCCTAACACCTGGGCACGGTCCGTTTACATGGGGAGAGGATGTGTGGGACGCTGTCCACAAATCCGTTGTGCTGGAAGAGATAAGCAAAATGGCGGTTCATATGCTGTGCATAGATAAAAACGTACAACCTCTGAAACGAGCCGTGGCCCACAGACATTATAACAGAAAACATGGGGCTGATGCAGCTTTCACAAAAGATGATCACGGGCACGGGATGATACAGAGATAGAAGGAATGGGGGGATTCAAAAAATGAAGTATATATTTGCAAACTTAAAACGGTTCGATATACCAAAGGAACTGGATGGGATTAATGGTTTAGCCCCGGTCAGTAAGTGGGGAAGCTGTCTGACCGAGCAGATACGGGAGACTATGGATCAATATGCTGCCCAGGCAGAAATTGGAATTTTTTATCCGGAAGCCTATCTTCTTCAGGCAGCGGAGGCGAAAGGGGCAGAGGATAAGTGGAAGATAGGGGTGCAGGGTATTTACCGGAAGGATACAGAAAAGGAAGGAAACTTTGGCGCATTTACCACTAACAGGACAGCTAAAAGTGTGAAAGCCATGGGATGTGAATACGTTTTGATCGGACACTGTGAGGAGCGCATGGACAAGGCCGGGATTCTGGCAGAGGCGGGAGTGGTGGATCCGAAAGCTGTGAACAGGCTTTTAAACGAAGAAATTTCCTGTGCGGTAAAGGCAGGTCTCTCTGTCTTGTATTGCGTGGGGGAGACTGAGGAGGAACAGGACAGATGGCAGGAGGTTATAGGGCAGCAGCTAGATGTGGGGCTGTATCAAGTGAATCTGTCAGGGATCGCCGTGGCTTATGAACCTCTTTGGGCAATAGGACCCGGGAAGCCCGTTCCGGATGCTGATTATATTACTAAGGTGGCTGAATTTATTAAATTACGCACTGGAGGCTGTCCGGTAATATATGGGGGTGGACTGAAGGAGGAAAATGCCCGTATGCTGGCAGAGATCCCGTGCGTGGACGGCGGCCTGATCGGACTTACGAATTTCAGCGGTGAGATCGGATTTTATCCGGAGGGATTTGCCGCTATCATAGAAAAATATCTGGGGGAAGGTGATGTGGTATGAAACTGGATTTTGAATATGGCACCGGCACCATGCCGGCTGATCTGCCGGATGAACTGACGGATGTTTTTATTCCGGGCATAACGGTCTCTGATCCTGCCTGCATTTCCAGGAACCAACTGGTAAATAAGACAAGGGAATCTATTTTAAACCCCATAGGAATGCCGCCGCTTTCGGAACTGGCCGGCAAAGGAAGTACCGTGACAATAACAATTCCGGATATTGTAAAAGGGGGCTGCCAGCCAACCTCACATAGAAAACTGTCTGTTAAGCTGATTTTGGAAGAATTATATAAGGCTGGTGTGGAGAAGAAAGATATTCTTTTGATATTTTCCAATGGCCTGCATCCCAGAACAAACAAAAAGGAGATGCGGCAGATTCTGGGGGATGAAATTTTTCATGAATTTTACTATTCCCATCAGATCATCAGCCATGACAGCGAGGACTACGAACATCTGGTTGATCTGGGCTGCACGGAACGGGGCGACAGAGTTCTTATGAATAAATACGTCTATGATTCTGACATCCCCATATTGATCGGGCACACCCAGGGGAACCCTTATGGCGGATATTCCGGGGGATATAAGCACTGCGCCACGGGAATTACACACTGGAGAAGCATTGCGTCACATCATATCCCTGATGTGATGCACGGAAGTGATTTTACACCTGTCAATAACCATTCGCTCATGAGAACAAAGTTCGATGAGATTGGAATGCATATGGAAAAATGTATGGGTAAGAAATTTTTCTGCTGCGATGCTGTTTTGGATACCATATCCCGGCAAATAGAAATCAACAGCGGGTATGCAAAAGAAATGCAGCCACTCTCCTGGCAGACTGCTGACAGAAGGACATATGTGCCCTGGGCGGAAAAGAAATATGATGTGATGGTATTTGGCATGCCTCAGGATTTTCATTATGGGGATGGCATGGGGACAAATCCAATTCAGATGATGCAGGCTTTATCGGCACAGGTCGTCCGTCATAAGAGAGTCATGAGCGACAACTGTGTGATCCTATGTTCATCCACCTGCAACGGCTATTTTCACGATGAGCGCTGGCCCTATCTGCGGAAGCTCTATGAAATGTTCCAGCATGATCATATGAATATACTTCCTGATATGGATAAGTACGGTGAGTATTTTGCTACGGATGAGGAATATATAAGGAAATACCGTTTTGCCGGCGCGTTTCACCCTTATCATGGGTTTTCTATGATGAGCTGCGGCCATATAGCAGAGATGAATACTTCTGCCATATATATTGTGGGGGCGCAGGAGCCTGGAATCGCAAGGGGAATGGGATTGAAGACCCGGGCCACATTTGAGGAGGCACTGGAGGATGCCATGAAGAAATATGTGGGGGATAAGCCGAATATCCTGGCTTTGCCGCTGGCGTTTAAGAGGGCTTCGGTTCATCTTTGTATGAAGGGAAATAAAGAAATATAAAAGTCATTTTGAGGATAAGTATAAAATACAGCCTTTTTGATAAATACCTGTTGCGTATTATCAAAAGGGCTATATGATTTAAGTCAGACATGGGAATTCATGGATGAAAGGAATCAGAGCTGTATCCTGAAACACGGTTTGACACCATTTCCCCCATGTGATAATATGAATTTAATGTAAGCAGCGGACAGGATGCAAAGAATGCTGCCAAATAAAATAACGCAATCTGCCGTAAGGGGAATCAGGTGTGAATCCTGAGCGATGTGGTCACTGTAATTAGGATCAAAGTCCTATAAGCCAGAATACCTTGCGCCGGATGGAATGAAGCTTCCGTACAAAGCCATGCATTCCGGACTCTCTATAAGCACATATATAGATTCGGAAACAGGTCGATAGTGGAAAGCCGGCCTGTTTTTTATTGTGAAACTGGCTTCGGTGCGGAAATCCTGAAACCGGGAATTGTTTTACAAAGGAAGGAGTAGAACATGAAGGAGAAAAGCAGCAATAAAAAAGTGATCATAGGAGCCGCCGCCCTTGTTTTGGTATGCGTAGCCCTGCTCCTGGTTTACAAGAACTTTATGCCAAAAGGTACAGAGGGTGCAAAAACGATCACTGTAAAAGTAGTACATGGGGACAGCAGTGAAAAAGATTTTGAGTATAAAACTGACGAGGCATATTTGGGAGCTGTGATCCAGGACAACAAGCTGGTGGAAGGGGAAGAAGGAGAGTACGGGCTTTTCATAACATCAGTGGACGGCGAGAAAGCAGATGAATCCAAACAGCAGTGGTGGTGTCTTACAAAAGGCGGGGAGCAGGTGAATACATCGGCAGATCAGACGCCCATAGAGGACGGGGACACTTTTGAACTGACTTTGACCGAAGGTTATTGATTGAAAGGATGCGGGGTACCAATGAAAACAAGGTCTCTGGTTATAATGGCAATGCTGACAGCCATATTGTTCGCAGGTCAGGTGTGTATGGCTGCGTTTCCCAATATTGAAATCGTCACATTGCTGGTGATCCTGTATACACAGGTGTACAGGAAAAGGGTTTTCTTTATTATTTATGCATTTGCACTGCTGGAAGGTGTTTTTTACGGCTTTGGCATCTGGTGGTTCAACTATCTGTACATCTGGAGCATCCTGGCTTTGATCGTGATGTTTGTACGCAGTGAGTCTCCGGTTGTATGGAGCATTATATCCGGCGCGTATGGGCTGGCATTTGGCTTTTTGTGTTCCCTGCCGTATTTCGTGTCAGGCGGCTTAGGCGGAGGCATGGCTTACTGGGTATCGGGCATGTACTTTGATGTGGTGCACTGTGTGGCCAATGTGATCATATGCGTGGCATTATATAAACCGCTGCACTTTATTTTAAGGAAGCTTGAGCATGTGCCGGCAAACGTATCAGCAGGTGCGCAGATGAGATAGGAAATGGAAACAGGATGTACATTCCTCTTTTTGGTGGATATGTAGACATCCTGTTTTTTTTATCACGAAGAATATGAAAAGCGTCCTCTGCGGATACTAAAAAAATCAGATATCTGCAAAGGAGGCAAAATATGCTTATTATAAACGGGAAAATACTGACAATGACCGGAAAACCGGTGGAATGCGGATATGTACGAACAGAAGGGAAAGTTATCACAGAGGTGGGAACCATGTCGGCTCTGGATAAAAGACATAAAGGAGAAGAGGTCCTGGACGTAGACGGTGCCTGGGTAATGCCCGGGCTGATCGAAGCTCACGCCCATATTGGGATTTGCGAGGAAAAATGGGGTGCTATAGGAGATGACTGCAATGAGCAGACAGGCCCCGTGACCCCGGCTCTGCGCGCTGTGGATGCCGTAAATGCCATGGACCCGGCCTTTCATGACGCCATCAAAGCGGGGATCACCTCCGTCATGACCGGACCGGGTAGTGCCAATGTAGTGGGCGGACAGTTTGTATTTATGAAAACACAGGGCAGATGTGTTGACAATATGACAGTCCTTTTTCCGGCGGCCATGAAGGCCGCATTGGGGGAAAATCCCAAGACCATTTACGGGGACCAGGGAAAATGTCCGGCTACCAGAATGGGGGCGGCAGCATTGCTGCGCAGGACATTACTGGAAGCTGTACAATACCGGAAAGACAAGGAAAGGGGCAGGCTGGACAGGGAAGACTTTGATAAGGAACCATGGATGCCTGTGCTCCAGCGGGTGATTCCCATGAAGGTACATGCACACCGGGCGGATGATATACTGACAGCTATCCGTATAGCAAAAGAATTCAATATAGATATAACCATAGACCACGGTACAGAGGCACATTTGGTGGTGGACGAGGTAAAAGCATCGGGATTCCCGGTGATCGTAGGAACCGACCTGACCTCGCGCTCCAAACTGGAGATACAGAACATGAATTTTAAGACCAATAAGATCCTGGCTGAGGCGGGGGTGCTCATTGCAGTGACCACAGACCACCCGGTGGCACTGATCCAATATCTGCCCCTGTGTGCCGGGCTGGCTGTGAAGGAGGGACTTCCCATGGAGGAGGGACTGAAAGCTATTACCATAAATCCAGCAAAAATTTGCCGTGTGGATCAGAGAGTGGGCACCCTGGAAGCCGGAAAGGATGCAGATATAGCCATTTTCACAGGAAATCCCATGGAAGTTTTCACCAAAACGCTCTATACCATTATTGATGGGCAGATTATCTATAACGGTATGAAGGATGATGATGAATTTACACTTCCGCCGGTAAACGCAGGAATAGATAATCCCAAAGCCGTACATGCAGAGAATGAGTAGAATTCTGCAGGCCGCTGTGGTAAGATGAAGTTATAAACCACAGGCCGCAGGTTCTGCCTGCAGGGCCGCAGATACAAAGGAGGATATAAGTGTGGCAAAATACAAATGCAGTGTGTGCGGGTATATTTTTGAAGAGACAGAAAGTGAAAAGTTTGAGGATTTAAAGCAGTGTCCTGTATGTAAACATCCGGCGTCGGTATTTGTGTGTATTGAGGAGGAAACGGAGGCCCAGGCACCGGAGGATACCCAAGATAAAAGCTCCCTTGATTATCCGCCGGAATATGTGCGCCGTGATTCCGCCTGCCGCTATATGGCAGAAATCCACCAGATGGCAGTCACAGGTAAACCGATCATTGAGGCCATGGGTACACAGAGGAAGATGCCGTGCTGGGATGATATCCTGATAATGGGGGCCCAGCTGAATCCCCCGCCTCTTATGGAGCACGAAACGGTGAGTACCACTACGGTGATTGGAAAACATGCAGAAAAACCAATGGTTCTGGACATGCCGGTCTACATCTCCCATATGTCATTCGGAGCCATGTCAAAGGAAATGAAGACAGCCCTGGCAAAAGGCAGTGCCATGGCGAAGACTGCCATGTGCAGCGGTGAGGGAGGTATCCTGCCGGAGGAAAAAGCGGCTGCATACAAGTACATATTTGAATATGTTCCAAATCGTTACAGTGTCACACCTGAAAATCTCTCCACAGCGGATGCTATTGAAATAAAAATCGGACAGGGCACAAAACCGGGAATGGGCGGCCACCTGCCGGGAGAGAAAGTGACACCTGAGATCGCGGCCATCAGAAACAAACCTCTGGGCCAGGATGTGATCAGTCCTTCCAAATTTCCTGATGTCAATTCAAAGGAAGATTTAAAAGAACTGGTAGACCAATTAAGGATGGCGTCCGGCGGTCGTCCCATAGGAATAAAAATTGCGGCGGGCAGGATTGAGAAGGATTTAGAGTACTGTGTGTTCGCGGCACCTGACTTTATAACAATTGACGGGCGGGGCGGCGCCACAGGAGCCAGCCCCAAACTGGTCCGGGATTCTACCAGCGTACCAACCATTTATGCCCTCCACAGAGCCAGAAAATATCTGGACAGCGTGGGAGCAGAGATTGACCTAGTGATCACAGGGGGTCTGCGTGTCTCTTCGGACTTTGCCAAGGCCATTGCCATGGGAGCTGATGCGGTTGCGGTTGCATCGGCAGCTCTGATTGCAGCAGCGTGCCAGCAGTACCGCATTTGCGGATCCGGCCAGTGTCCGGTTGGCGCAGCCACACAGGATCCGGAGCTGAGGGAACGTTTGAAAGTGGATGCAGCAGCAAAAAGGACTGCCAATTTCCTGAACTGCAGCAAGGAGGAACTGAAAACCTTTGCAAGGATCACAGGGCATAAAGACGTGCATGAAATGCAGGTGGATGATTTATGTACCATCAGCCGGGAAATATCTGAGTTTACAGACATAGCACATGCCTAATACAAAACACCGCGGGGTGCCAGGAAACAGAGGACAGCCCCGCGGCTTTTTTAATTCTCTTCGCTGGGAAGAGAACGGTAAAACTTCTTCTGCCGTATAAAATAATAGATAATAAACAGTACAGCCGTAAGCGCCCAGGAGATGGGGTAACTCATGAGTATGCTCTGGATCCCCGGAATATGGGGCACAACCGCAAAAATCCAGAATATCCGCAGCAGGCAGACACCCCCGCATGTCATGATCATTGGAATCAGCACATCTCCCATGCCGCGGAGGGCACTGGAGAGGATTTCAATGAAGATAAACAGCACATAACTGGGTGCGATCACCTGGATGATCTTCATGCCCACCTTGATAACCTCAGGATCCTGGGTGAACATGCGGAAAATATAACTGCCAAACAGCAGAAACATGGCACTTACCAGTATGGATGCAATAAAGTCCATAAACAGACAGACAAATACACTTCTCTTCATACGTGCGTATTTTCCGGCCCCGTAATTCTGCCCCACGAATGTGGTGATAGCAATGGAAAAGGCACCGGATATCATCCAGTAAATGGCGTCCATTTTGCCAAAGGCCGTGTAAGCAGCCATGGTATCTGTCCCCAGATTGTTCAGGGAAGTCTGTATAATCATATTTGAGATATTATACATAACAGACTGAATACCGGCAGGAAGACCGATGGTGATAATGGATTTGAGCAGGAACTTGTGGAATCGGATACTCTTGGTTTCCAGCAAATACATGTCTCCGGGCTGCATCAGGGCCCGCACGACCAGGATGGCACTGACTGCCTGGGCGATCAAGGTGGCGATGGCAGCACCCTCTACACCCAGATCAAGTCCCACAACCAGCAGAACATCAAGAAAAATATTAATAAAACAGCATACGATCAGATAGTAAAGGGGGCGTTTGGAATCCCCGACTGCTCTCAGGATCGCAGAGCCTACATTGTAAATAAATACAAAGACGATCCCTCCAAAATATATACGCAGATAAGAGGCAGAACCGGCCATTACATTTTCCGGTGTGTGCATCAGCCGCAGCATAAAAGAAGTCAGGAGCAGTCCGAGGACAGTAATGATGACACTTCCCACGATGGAAAGGGCTGCTGCTGTGTGCAGGGTGGCATTCAGGTCTTTTTTGTTTCTGGCCCCAAAGTATCTGGCAATGATAACCGTGGCACCGGAGGAAAGCCCCACAAAAAATCCCACAACCAGGTTGATGATCTGGCCGGAGGAACCGCCCACGCAGGCCAGGGCTTCCTTGCCCACAAACCGGCCTACGACGATGGCATCGGCTGTGTTGTATAGCTGCTGGAATAAGGTGCCCAGCATAATGGGAAAGAAAAACAGGAGAATCTGTTTCCAGATGACTCCCTCTGTGATCTGATTTTGACCGGATTGCTTTGTACTCATCATGTTCCCCCCTGTTTATCGTGTGTTCATATCGAAAAAAAAGCACATAAGATATGCTGCCTTATGCCCTATATATACATATATAACACAGTTCTTCGAGAAAGTCGATAAGTTAAAATAGTTTTATATATTTTAATGGATCGTAATGGTTCCCTACCTCACAGTCACACGGTTTAGAAAGGCACCTTGCAGGGCGTATTGCTGTACAAAAAATACACTTTAAATTTACTGTGAACAGTAACCGTTTTGTGGTATGATATAGGCAGAAAAATTTTGTTTGGGGTAAGACTGGAGGAACTTATGAAAGTAAAAATACGTGTAGCTAACCCTGCAGGGAATATCACAATTTTTGTCATGACGCCTCTTGACAGAAGCCGGTACGCGGAAGCTGCCAATCAGCTTTTAAAACAGAGGGAATATAAGGCGGAACAGGTGGGGTTCATGGAGGAGATGAGGAACGGCACCTGCCGGATGCAGATGATGGGCGGAGAATTCTGCGGAAATGCCACAAGGAGTTTCGGATATCTGAAAAGCCTTCTGAGCCCGGATCATCCCAAACTTGTGGAGGTGGATGTGAGCGGCGCGGATTCCCCCTTGAAGGTTGAGGTGGATCTGGAGGCGGGCACCAGCCGCACCACCATGCCGCTTCCACGGAAGATGGTGAGTCTTTTGGTGCCTGGCCAGGGAAGCTGTCCTATGGTCTGCTTTGAGGGTATCAGCCACATTATTGTGAAAGGACCAAGAAGAAGTGATGCGTTTGTGCAGACTGTGCTGAAGGCGGCTAAGGAACAGGAAACATGCGATGCATACGGTATCATGTTTCTGGAACCCAGCGGGGACGGTATGGAGAAATGTTACCGGATGACACCGGTGGTATATGTGGACAAGACAGATTCTCTGGTGTGGGAATCAAGCTGTGGCAGCGGGAGTATGGCATGCGCGGCTTATTTGGCGGATAAAAAGGAAGACGGGACTTATATTTATATTTTAAAACAGCCGGACGGGCTGATTGAAGCATCCGTGATCCGCCGGGAAGGGAAAACAGCAGAGTGCAGAATGGGCGGTAAGGTTTCCATTTCTGATGAACTGGAAGCAGAGATTCTGTGCCGTGCAGAATAAAACGGTGGGACAGAAGTTTATGTAAAAGGAAGAAGAAAGGTTGACATAAATATGCAGAGAAGCAGTTTACATAATCCATATCCAGTAATTGAAAAGGACGGCACCCTTTCCTTTGGCGGCAATCAGGCCTGGTCAGATTCTGCTGTTATGAGGAAATGTGGGTGCGGTGTGATAGGCGGGACAGATTTATTGTTGTATTTAAGTTTACATAAAGATATCTGCCGGACGGAATTATTTCAGGAAGCCTATTTGGAAAACGGTATTCTTGAACTGCCGGAGTATTTGAATTATGTAAACTATATGAGGAAAAGGTATCTGCCGGTCATCCCTTATTTCGGTATGGCGGGGTGGATGCTGGTGCTGGGGCTGAATCGTTATTTCAGGCATGAACGAATCAGGCTCAGGGCAGCATTCGGGGTATTTCCAAGGAATCTATGGGTGCGGATCAGTGCCATGTTGGCACATGATATCCCGGTGATTCTCTTGGTGGGGCCTAATTTTCCTTTCGTATGGGGGAAGCATAGGCTGGATATGTACCATCGGTCAGCGGGGGGAGAGTATTCCCCTTCCTGCCAGATAAAGGCACATTTTGTTACTGTGACAGGTATGGACGAGACCTGGATGCGGGTTTCCTCCTGGGGAAAGGAATATTATATCAACAGGCAGGAGTATTACAATTATGTGAGGAAACACAGTAGTTTTCTGATCAGTAATATCTGCTATATTAAGAGCAGATAGTAGGGGACTGCTGGAAGGGTTCATCATATTTGGGAATTATCGCGGGCGGCGGATGTGACGCTTGGTGATAATTCCCTTTTGTTTTATGCGCTGCGGGTTAATGGTGGTCAAAATATCAAACATTTTTGGTAGGAAAGGTACCTGTTCCGTCATAATGACATGAGTTACAATGGTTTCATCAAAAAGATCACGGAGGAAATAAAAATGAGAAAGAAAACAGTAGCTATGTTGCTTACAGCGGCAATGACCTGCGGCATGCTGGCAGGGTGCGGCGGCCAGGGGGACAGCAGTAAAGAGGCTTCCGGCGATACCTTGACCGTTATGTGTGTGGGGACAGAGGCAGATACTTATATTGATGCCTACAACTCCATTGCTGAGAAGTTTTCAGAGGATAACGAGTATGGCGTAAAGGTAAAGATTGATTTCTATGAAAATGAACAGTATAAGACAAAGCTGACTACCCTGATGGCCTCAAACGCAGTGCCAGACGTGTTTTTTACCTGGGAATTGTCCTATCTGCAGCCGTTTGTGGAGGGAGGTAAGGTAACGGATATCACCTCATATCTGGAGAAGGATGCAGAGTGGAAGGACAGTTTTGCAGACGGAACCCTGGATCTGCTGTCATATGACGGTAAGAATTATGGAATTCCCTCCCAGAAATCACTGTGTGTTATGTTTTATAACAAAAAGATATTTGAGGAAAACGGAGTCCGGGTGCCCTCTACATATGATGAGTTTCTGAGCGTGTGTGACACCCTGAAAAGTAACGGGGTGACTCCTATGGCTATGTGCGGGACAGATGCCTGGATCCCTGCGCAGTTTGTGCAGCAGATAGCGGGAGGAATGGCGGGGGATAAACTATTCCAGGATATTTGTAACGGAAGTGAAAAGTGGAATAATGAAACGCATGTAAAGGCAGCTGAGGAAGTGAAGAAAATGGCAGATGCAGGGTATTTTCAGGATGGATATATCGGCATGGGGCCGGAGGAGTCAACAGATTTATTTACCAATGGAAAATCCGCCATGTATTTTATGGGAGCGTGGGATGCGGATAAGATCCAGAAGAGCGGTATAGGTGAAGATGCGGGGGCGTTTGTGTTGCCGGCTTATGATGCGCAGTATAATAATATTTCGGTGGGGTCTGTGGATACCAGCTTTGCCGTTTCAGAGACTTGTAAAAATAAGGATGCGGCTGTGGCGTTTTTGAAATTCTGGACTTCCCAGGAAATGGAGGAAATGCTGTTGTATGAAAACGGCAGGATCCCGGCAGATAATTTTGAACTGGATACCAGTAAGCTGACACCGCTTATGGGGGAGGTGCTGACGATCTCCAATGAGCAGGTAGGACTGACTCCCTGGTGGGATAGACAGTTTGGTGCTGGAGAAGGGGTTGAGTTTAATAATACTTGTGTTTCTGTGCTTGGGGGGGAGGATGCGAAGACGGCGTTTGATGGGCTGCAGCAGTTTGCGGAGGATAATGCGGATAGGTAATTGATGGACAGCTGAAGGGGACGGCTGGAAGGACGGGGAAGGAAGGGGATATAGGAGGTGGCTGCGGTAGGATGCAGTGGGAGGAAAGGGATATAGGAGGTGGCTGCGGTAGGATGCAGTGGGAGGAAAGGGATATAGAGGTTGGCTGTGGTAGGACGCGGATGGATTGAGTTTGGGTTGGCGAGGTAGATGAGATGAATAAGGTTTTAGGGAATAAGAGGAGTATTGCGGTTTTTGTGCTGCCGGCTTTTTTGATTTATGCGGTTTTTGTGTTGGTGCCTATTGGGTATAATGTGTATGTTAGTTTCCTGCAGACGGATTTGATGAGTCCCAGCAGGTTTGTGGGGTTTAAGAATTATGTAAACCTGTTTCGGGACTCTACTTTTACCGGGGCTTTGAGGAATAATATTTTGATGGTGATTGGGTCGCTGATCGCGCATTTGCCGTTGGCGCTGTTGTTTGGAAATATTTTGTTTCAGAAGATTAAGGGGAGCCATTTTTTTCAGACGGTGTTTTTTTTGCCGAGTGTTATCTGCGGGGTGGCTGTGGGGCTGACCTGGACGTTTGTGTATAACTCGGAGTTTGGGCTGCTCAATAAGTTTTTGGAAGTGATCGGTCTGGAGAGTCTGCAGCATGTGTGGCTGTCGGATAAAAATCTGGCACTGTTTTGTATCATTGTGGTTGTTATGTGGCAGTTTGTCGGGTATCACATGATCATTCAGCTTGCGGCTATGAAAAATATCCCGGCCTCTTATTATGAGGCGGCGGAGATTGACGGGGCCAGTAAATGGGTGCAGTTTAAGAGTATTACCTTTCCATTGATCAAGCCTATTTTGAAGGTGGATGCGGTACTGATCATTACAGGTTCTCTAAAATATTATGATTTGATCGCGGTTATGACCGGAGGCGGGCCAAATCATGCCACGGAACTTATGTCAACCTATATGTTTTATCAGGGATTCAGGACGCTGAAGTATGGGTATTCCGCAGGGATTGGTGTGATCCTGCTGATCTTATGTATGTGTTCTGTGCTGCTGTCAAATCTGGTGTTCCGTTCGGAACCTGTTGAATTTTAGGAGGAGGGCGGAAAGATGAAAGTATCGGCAAAGGATAAGGTTTTTCTTGTACTGAAATATGTTGTGCTGGGGATTTTTACCGTTCTGTGTCTTTATCCTCTTTTGTGGCTGTTTTTGAGTTCCTTTAAGACCAATACGGAACTGTACGCCAATCCCTGGGGGCTGCCGGAGCAGTTCAGGCTGGATAATTATATCCAGGCCATAACAGAGGGGCACATTTTGCAATATTTCGGCAACTCTGTTATGATTGCAGTATCGGCCGTTTTGGTGGCAGTTGTGTTAAGCAGCATGGTGTCTTACGCCATCACAAGAATGCAGTGGAGGCTGTCTAAGCTGACGCTGAATGTATTTTTACTGGGGATGATGATCCCGGTGTATGCCATGGTGGTTCCCTTGTTTTCCATGTTTAACAGGATGGGCCTTTTGAATACACATTTGGCGGTTATCATACCGCATATTGCCATGGCTTTTCCAATGGCAATTTTTATAATGACAGGATTTATGGGGTCTCTTCCCAAGGAGATGGAGGAGGCAGCGGTTATGGATGGGTGTAATATCTACCAGATATTTTTTAAGATCATTATGCCTATTTCAAAATCGTCGGTTGTGACAGTGGCGGTTGTGACTTTTATTAATATATGGAATGACTTGCTGCTTCCGCAGATTTTCCTGACGGATGCTTCCAAGATGACGCTTCCGGTGGGGCTGACAGAATTCCAGGGTCAGTATGCAACGAATTATGTGGCGGAGATCGCAGCAGTGATCATAACCATAATACCAAGTATTATTGTGTACATATGGCTTCACAAGCACATTATGGAGGGCATGGTAGCCGGGGCGGTCAAGGGATAGAATGAATTTTCAGACATTCCAGAGGAGGAGACATGAATTTACTGGTTGCAGATGATGAGATGGCGATTCGGAGGGGGATGTTGTCCCTTCCATGGACAAGTATTGGCATTGAGGAAGTATATGAGGCGGAAAATGGCCTGCAGGCAAAGGATATCCTGCGGCAAAAACGGGTGGACATTATGATCAGCGATATTAAAATGCCCGGACTTACGGGACTAGAGCTGGCCGAGTATGTGAAGGAGTATGACCTGGACGCGGCAGTGATACTTCTGACAGGATTTTCTGACTTTTCCTATGCCCAGAAGGCAATCAGAAATGAAGTTTTTGACTATATGCTAAAGCCGCTGCGGCCTAAGGATATTCTGGAAACCGTGTCAGGTGTTATGAAGCGGCTGGAGCAGAGACGCTATCAGAAAAATGTAGTGCGCAGGTATGAGACCGACGCGGACAGCGTGGATCTGGGTGACCAGATACGGCATCATTTCAGAGGCATCAATACACAATGTATGGACATCCTGCAGGATATGGCCCAGAGCTTTACGCAGGATATCACATTGAATTCCATTGCGGATACCTATCATTTTTCACCTGCGTATCTCTCCAGAATGATCAAGAAGGAGACAGGGTACTCTTTCAGCGAGATCTTAAACAGTATGCGTCTTGCAGAGGCAGTGTGGCTGCTCAGGGAAGACAATGTGAAAATCGGGCTGCTGTGTGAAAAATCAGGGTTTCGGGATGCCAGATATTTCAGCCAGGTGTTCAAAAAAGCGTTTGGATGCAGTCCGGGCGAATTTAGAAAAAATGCCGGACAGCAGAAAAATCACAGTATTAAGAGCATACTGGAGCTGATTCAGGAGAAGAAATGAGTTACTCTTTGGCAGGTCTGCGCAGCTTGTAAGTGCAGGGGTATCCGGGGGCATGTGATGACAGAAAAAAGAAAACGGAGGCTGAGGATCACGGGGATCCGAAAAAAGATGCTGTTCGTATTTGCTGTCCTTATTACAATAACGGGTGCGGGCATCTCTGTTTTTTCCGCGGCGGTTTTCAGGCAGGGATACGGTAAGATTTCCAGAGTGTATCTCCAGGATGTAACACAGCAGACCACCAACAATCTTGAAAATATGATCCAGACCATAGAGGATATTAATATTCAGATCCTCTCCAGCGCTGTGATTCAGGAGCAGCTGGAGATTGTAAACGGGCAGGAGATGGAGCCTTACAGTATGAGGAATATCAGTAAAATCGTGGAGCGGGAGCTGGAGACAAACGCCTTGTTCAGTTCAGATGTTGTATCACTGAGTGTTTTCTCAAAAAGCGGTCTGGAGTTTTCCGTTAAAAAGATCACAGGGCGCGGGACTGACCTTGCTTTTTTGGAGGGAGAGATTTATAAGGCCAATGGGACCACCCTTTGGGGACTGGTGGGACCTGACAAGGATATCTGCATTGCTAAGGCAATTCTAGACCTGACCACTATGAAGCCTATCGGATATATTAATATTGTTTACGAGAGGGAGTATTTCGGTGACATTGTAAAGGATAATTCCACAGAATACTCGGGCGCGTCTTATGTGGTGGACCGGGATGGGATCATAGTTGTCACCAACCATGAAAAATATCTGGGCACCCGGTTTCCCGTGGCCATCGAGGCACTGAGGGAAACGGACACATCCAGATATGATATATTAAATAATACAAATTCCTTCTATTATGTGGGAAACGAGATGCCAAATGGCTGGACCCTGGTGGAAGCGGTATCGGTAAAGGAGTTCTATAAAAATACATACAGGGTCATAGGGCTGACAGGCATTTTTCTTCTGGGGATTTTGATCCTGAGTTTTTTCTCTATCAATATGGCCACAAAGCATATTGCCAGGCCCACCCAGGACCTGCTGGAGAGTATGAAGCTGTTCGGAAAAGGAAACCTCTTTCACAGGGTGGAGGTAAAGACCACGGATGAGATTGGTCAGATAGGAAGCGAATACAACCGTATGGCCGAAAATATAGAGACTCTGATTGAAAAGGTCTACAAGATGGAGATCACCCAGAAGCAGGCGGAGATAGATTTTTTATGTATGCAGATCAAACCGCACTTTCTCTATAATACACTGGATACCATTAGCTGGATGGCTATTATGCAGGGAAACCTGGATATTTCGGAGATGACCATATCCCTGGCGGATTTACTCAGAGCCATGATCAAGAAGGACCGGTTTGTCACAGTGGAGGAGGAGATGAAGACCGTGAAGGATTATCTTCTGATACAGGGACAGCGGTTCGGGGATAAAATATCTGTCCTTTATGATGTGGATGAACAGGCTTATCCCTGTCAGGTTCCCAATTTCATTCTTCAGCCGCTGATCGAAAACGCCATCATTCACGGGCTGGAACCAAAGCTGGAAAAAGGGATGCTCCGTGTGCGGATCAAGCTGGAAAAGGACACAGTAGTGTTCTGCATAGCGGATGACGGCGTGGGCATGAGCCGGGAAGAAATCCGGGAACTCTATGAAAAATGTGAGATGAATGAGACCAATCAAAATATAGGGCTTAAAAATGTTTACCGCAGACTTATCCTGTGTTATGGTGAAAGCAGCAGGCTTCATATAGAGAGTGAGAAGCACAGGGGAACGAAAATTAATTTTATTCTGCCCATGATGATCAAGGGGCAGCAGAAGGAGGAAAACTGAATGAGAAATGCGCAGAATTTCAAATGGGACGGCCTGTCTCTTGGAACTTGTTATTATCCGGAGCACTGGGACCAAAACCTGTGGAGGGAAGACCTTCAAAGAATGAAGGAAAATGGTATTTTCACCATACGGATCGGGGAGTTTGCGTGGAGTAAAATAGAACCGAGAGAAGGGGAATTTACCTTTGGATTTTTTGATTCATTCCTTGATGTGGCTGAGGAGGAAGGGATGAAAGTCATATTCGGCACCCCCACGGCCACACCGCCGGCCTGGCTGACCCGGAAGTATCCGGAAGTCCTGAACTGCCGTCTGGACGGTACGCCTTTCAGGCATGGGATGAGAAGACATTATAATTATAACTCTCCGGTCTATCAGAAGCTGTGTGCTGTTATTGTGGAAAAAGCGGCGGAACATTATGGACAGCGACCCTGTATTGTGGGATGGCAGATCGACAATGAGATGAACTGCGAGGTGGATGTCTTCTATTCAGAGAGTGATACGGCAGCGTTCCGGATATTCCTGAAGGAAAAATATCAGACCCTTGACGCCCTCAACCAGGCCTGGGGGACGGTGTTCTGGAATCAGACGTATACAGAGTGGGAGGAGATTTACGTGCCGCGGCCTACGGTACATGACTCCACCAATCCCCATCAGGTGCTGGACTACACACGCTTTGTATCGGAAAGCGCAGTCCGGTTCTGCAGACTGCAGAGTGACATTATCAGGAAATATAAAAAACCGCAGGATTTTATCACCACAAACGGCATGTTTGGGAATCTGGACAATCATAAGATGCAGGATGAATGCCTGGATGTATATACTTATGACTCCTATCCCAATTTTGCGTACTGTCTGTGTGAGGATCCGAAACATTCCGATGACCTGAACGACAGGAAATGGAGCAGAAATCTGGCGGAGGTGCGGTCTATCTGCCCCCATTTCGGCATTATGGAACAGCAGTCCGGGGCCAACGGATGGAATACCCGCATGGAGGCCCCGGCTCCCAAGCCCGGACAGATGATGCTCTGGGCCATGCAGAGTATTGCCCATGGGGCAGATTATGTGAGCTTTTTCCGCTGGAGGACCGCTGTCATGGGAACCGAAATCTACTGGCATGGAATCCTGGATTATGACAACAGGGATAACCGGAAGCTGTCTGAGCTGAACAGGATATGGAAACGAACAGAGGCCATAAATGAGATGGCAGGGGCCAAGTATCAGGCAGCTTTTGGACTTGTGCGGGATTACGACAATATCTGGGATGCACAGCTGGATGCCTGGCATATGCGGTTTGCCAAGAAGAGTGAAAAGGAAATATTTACGGCATCACAGATAAACCATACGCCTATGGATATGGTATATCTCCTGGAAGGGACAGATGTGGAAGAGCTGCTTGCATATCCGGTGCTTATTTACCCTCATCCCCTGATCCTTACAGAGAGAAGAGCAGAGGTCCTGAAACAGTATGTGGAGGCAGGCGGATGCCTGATCCTGGGATGCAGAACAGGGCAGAAGGATGAGACGGGAAAATGTGTGATGCAGCCAATGCCGGGTCTGCTCCTGCCCCTGACACAGACGGATGTGAAAGAATACACGTTTGTGGGTCCGGCGGATGACGCCGTTTACATGGAGTGGGAAGATAAACAGGTAGAAACAGGGCTGTTTAATGATATCCTGGCAGTCACAGGTCCGGATGCCAGGGTGCTGGCAAAATACAGCTCCAACTATTACGAAGGCCGCCCTGCATTGGTGGAGACAGCCTGGGGCAAGGGCAAGGTCCTGCATTTTGGCGGTACCTTTACCCGGGATAATGTAAAAGAATTTTTGGATCATACAGGGGTGCTGAAACCTTTTGAGGAACTGGCAGAAGTACCAAAAGCCTGTGAGACCGCCATGAGGGTGAAAGAGGGCAGAAAATATCTCTTTGTCCTGAATTATGACAAGGAGCCTCAGAAAATCGTACTCAAAGTACCTGTAATGGACATGGATACAAAAGATGAAGTGCAGGGAAGCGTAATGCTGAATGCATATGGGACCAAGGTTTACCGAATCTTTTAACTTTTTGTCCTGCTTTACCAGTAAATAATATCTGTCCGCTTTTGCAGCCATTTAAAACGTAAAAGAGCAAAACGTGTCTATGACAGAAGCCGTTATCAGCTGGACTTCCGCAACCCTCAGGTGCGTGCCCATGCCACGGAGGTCATAGACCGGGTGGTAAATGAGTATGGTGTGGGTTATATCAAAATGGACTACAACATTGAACCGGGTATTGGCACAGAAGTAGATGCGGACAGTTATGGGGACGGACTTCTGGGGCATAACCGGGCATATCTGGAATGGCTGGACGGCATTTTTGAAAAGTATCCTGACCTTATTATTGAAAACTGTTCCTCCGGCGGCCTGCGTATGGATTACGCTATGCTGTCCAGGTACCGGAGAATGCGGAGTGCGGATTTCATTGGAATAAAGAGGCAGGTAGCCTGACGGTTGAACTGCCGGGAAGGGTAAGTGCCAGGATTTTTGAACTTAGATATTGATAGTATGTAGCGGATAGAAAATCTAAAGAAAATACACATTGCTATTTTTTTGACTTTGTTATATTCTTATAATTACCGCCGAGGACAACCCACTCCAGAGTCGTAAGCGGAAATGGAGATACCAGGCAGAGCCGCATATGACCCTGCAGGGGAGGAGAAAAAGACAGAGGATAAAGGAGGAACCGGCATGTGTGAGAGGACCGTTCGCTTCAGTGAGATCAATGAAATTAAGGAGTTTGTGAGCGCGGCATGCCGATGTAAATTTGACATCGACGTTGTCAGCGGCAGAATCGTGATTGACGCCAAATCTATTCTGGGTATGCTGAGCCTGAACTGGGATGAGGAGCTTCGTGTGGTTTATGAAGAGCAGGACCCCCATTTTGAGAACGTTTTACAAAAATATATGACCAGTTGAACAAGAAACCCGTCTTTGGATGCCATGGCATTTGCACAGACGGGTTTTTTGTACAGCTATTTGCAAAAAGTATCTTTGCCCTCTGGTACAGCATTCCATAGGTTCCAGTGTAGTAAGCACCTGCTATTCACCGACGCTTACGCGATGCTGTACCAGTTTCCGGTATTCCTTTGGGGAAAACCCTAGTTTCTGGTTAAACAGGTTGATCAGGCTGTTGCTGCTCTGATACCCCACCTCATAGGCGATCTCCTCCACGGTCATGAAAGTGCGGGCCAGGAGTATTTTGGCTTGGTCAAGCCGTGTATTGATCACATAATCGATGGGGGACAATCCGGTCTCCTCTTTAAAACGGTGCGAGAAATAATAAGTGCTCAGATTGGCTATGTCCGCCAGTTCCTCCAGTGTGATCTTTTCCCCCACATGACCTCTGATATAGCGGATGGTCTTTTCTATAGAAGTATCTTCTTTCTGGTTATGCAGTTCCCTCTCACTCAGCAGTTGAAGCAGTTTGTAAATCCGCATGGAACTGTCAAACATATTTTCAACCCCATCCTGTTCATAAAACTTCACCATATTGTAAATTAAATTTCCAACCAGCGCATTGTTCTGATTGCGTATCAGCGGTCCGAATAATTTGAGGATATGCCCGCAGATCTCATGGGAATTGGAACCGTCAAAATGGATATACACGAACTCCAGCCCATCCATTGCCTGGTAATAGTGAGGTTTGGCACAGTCCAGCAGCACCACATCCCCTTTCTTCGCGTCAAAGGATTCCCCTTCATACTCCACATGCAGAGTTCCTTCCCTGATATAGGCCACAAGAAGCGGCGGGAAATATTCTCTTTTCATAAAATATCTGCCTGTACAAAAATAATGCCCGCACCAGGTAGGATAAAAATAAAGCTGCCTGGCTGTATCGGAAGGTGTAAAAGAGAAGCATACGGAACGGGCAAGGACACCGGTATCCACACTTTTCATATTTTCTTTTCTCCCTGTCTTTTTTATCTCATTATAATCCCCCCCACTAATAAAAGCAATATCCATGAACTTTTTGGCAAAAACCCATATTTAAAAGCACGCCGTATATGCGTATAATACAAGTATCAAAACAAACAAAGCAAAATCGAACTCAAAAAATCACCGTTATATCAAAGAAAATGGCCGTTTTCATGGTGGAATAACTGCGTGCAGTTTAAAAGCATCAAAAGAATAAACAATTTATAAAAAAGCAAATTAATGTGAATTTATCAGGAGGAAAATAAAATGTTAAACGGAGAAAAGAGAATTGAAAGACCGCTTCGCTGGGGAATGATCGGTGGAGGAAGAACAGGAAATGTTGGCTACAAACACAGACTGGGAGCATTGAGAGATAACACGGCATATGAACTGGTGGCAGGAGCTTTTGACCTTGACTTTGAACGCTGTAAGGATTTTGGTATGAACCTGGGCGTTGCTGAAGACCGTTTATACCCGGATTACAAGACCATGTTTGAGGAGGAGGCAAAGCGTGCGGACGGTGTGGAAGTGGTTTCCATCGCAACACCAAATTTTACGCACTATGAGATCACAAAGGCAGCCCTTAAAGCAGGACTTCATGTGATCTGTGAAAAACCTCTGTTCTTCAAAGTGGAGCAGGGCGAAGAGATCAAAGCCCTGGCAGAGAAGATGAATAAGATCGTGGGTGTTACATACGGATTCTCAGGAAGCCAGCTCCTGCTTCAGATGCGCCAGATGGTGCAGAACGGAGATTTGGGAGACATTCACATGGTAGAGCTGCAGTACACACACGGTTTCGCCTGTGATGAGATTGGTGATAAAGTTTCAGAAGGGCAGAAATGGCGTGTTGACCCGGAAAAATCAGGCCCATCCTTTGTACTGGGCGACCTGTCCACACATACCTTTTATATGTCAGAATTAATCTGCCCGGAACTGAAGCTGAAACAAGTTCTCTGTGACCGCCAGAGTTTTGTAAAATCACGGGAACCCCTTGAGGATAATGCTTACGTTCTGATGCGCTATGAAAACGGTGCCGTGGGCCGTATGTGGGCTTCCGCTGTGAATGCAGGCTGTATGGACGGACACAGGATCCGCATTGTGGGATCAAAGGCCTCTGTTGAATTTTCCGACAACCAGCCCAACGAACTGCTCTATCAGGTTCAGGGTGAGCCGATCCGCAAAATGATCCGTTCCATGCCCTACCTTTACGATGCGTGCAATGCTGACGAGCGCCTGGGTGCCCTGCATGCAGAGGGGCTTCCGGAGAGCTGGGCAAACATTTATCTGAAATTTGCCATAGCCATTGACGCTAAAAACAGAGGCGATGAGGAAACCTTGAAAAATCTTGTTTACCCGGGGATCGACGCTGGTATTGAAGGTATCCGCTGGGTGACAAAATGTGTGGAATCCGCTGACAAAGGCGGCGTTTGGGTAGACTACAAATAATCGGAAAAGAGGAGGAAAGAAAATGCAGTTAGCCATATGTACAGATGTTTTTGCAGATTTATCCTACACAGAGATGCTGGACAAAGTAAAATCTCTGGGAATCGACGCAGTAGAGATGACAGCGGGAGGATGGGGTGCCCGTAAACACTGTGACACAGCCAGACTTCTGGAGAACCCGGCAGAGCTTAAAGTGTTTCAGGAGGAATTGGAGAAGAGGGGCATGCGCATTGCGGCCCTGAATACCTCCTGCAACCCTCTCTGGCCATCCGGAACAGGGGAGGAGTATAAAAAATCCATGTATGCCTGTGTGGACCTGGCAGAGAAACTGGGTGTTACAAAAATCGTAGCCATGGCAGGGCTGCCGGCAGGAAACGAGACGGACACCACACCCAACTGGATCACTTCAACCGTATCATGGCCGGATTTTATGGCCCCTGCCTATGAATATCAGTGGAAAGTCACTATTGCTTTCTGGAAAGAATTCGCAGAGTATGCAAAGAACCATAAGATTGAACAGATTGCCATTGAGGAATTTCCGGGAACCATGGTATGGTCAGCAGAGACCATGCTGAAGCTGAGAGAGGCCACAGATCCCATCATCGGCATCAATCTTGACCCGTCCCACATGATGATACTGGGAGCAGACCCCATTGCGGCGGCCCGTGCCCTGAAAGGCTGTATCTACCATGTGCACGGCAAAGATGCCCGCATCGAGCGGGGCCTGGCAGACACAAACGGTATCCTGGAACCAAAACCTGTGACCAAATCCTCTGACCGGGTGTGGAATTACGTCGCTGTGGGCTGCGGAAAAGACCTGCAGTGGTGGAAGGAATTCTTCTCTGTTCTCAGCATGATGGGTTATCATGGGGATATATCCCTGGAGATGGAAGATTTAACTATGTCTGTGGAGGCAGGGGTAAACACCTCGATTGATGCGCTCCGCCAGACCATCAGCCAGTAAAACAGGAGGAATTAACATGAAGATAGCATTTGACGTTGATGTCCTGGCAAAGCAGATGGACATCAACCGGATGGTGCATCAGGTGGCGGACTGGGGATATGAGTATATCGAACAGTCCCCCCATCCCCGCATCAATCCTTTTTACAAACATCCCCTCTTTTCAAAAGAATGTGAGGCCGAATACCGCAGAGCCCTAAGGGAGACAGGCGTGGAGATCTCTTCTTTCATTGTGGTATACCGCTGGTCTGGCCCCACAGAGGAGGAGCGCCAGTTTGCAGTGCGCAACTGGAAGCGTATGATCCAAATCGCCGGAGATATGGGTGTGAGAGTCATCAACACAGAGCTGTCCGGTGACCCAAACAGGCAGGAGACCTGCAATGGTATGTGGTTTCAGTCCATGGAGGAGCTGCTTCCCATAATGGAAAAAGAAGATATCCGGGTGGAGATCCAGTCTCATCCCTATGATTTCTGTGAGCTTAACAATGAGGCATGTGACATGGTCAAATCCTTCCGTTCCAAACATTTGGGATATGTGTATTCATCCCCTCACGGCTTTTTCTATGATGAGGGAAAAGGGGATGTCCGCTCCATGCTGCACTACGCAGGGGATGAACTGACCCATGTGCTCTTTGCGGATACCTTTAACCAGACCCTGGACTGCCGTTATATTGCCAATCCCCCGTGGCTGAACGGCCGGGGAAAGGCTGACGTGACCATTCACCAGCACCTGGCTATGGGGGAGGGCGATGTGGATTTTGACGGGATTTTTGAGACCCTGCGGGAGATGGATTTTGCCAAGAAGCAGCTACGTGAGGATGCGCCCAAGACAGGCGGGGACAACATTGCCTGTGTATCCATGTTTGGATTCCCGGAAAAAATGAATCGGCAGGCCCCGGAAGCACGTGAGAGGATCGAGAGAGAACTTCTCTGAGAAGAGAAAGGAATGGAGATGTGGTATGAAAAATGAAAACACTACGGAAATACAGCAGTCAGGCGGGAAACTGGGCTGGGGAACACGTGTAGCTTACGGATGCGGAGATACGGCCTGCAATGTGGTTTTCGGTATGATCAGTACGCTGCTCACACTGTTTTATACGGATTATGTGGGCATCAATGCAGCAACCGTAGGATTAGTTATGCTCTTATCCCGTATTTTCGACGGTGTTTCGGATGCCATAATGGGGATCATTGTGGAAAAGACCAATACCAGGTGGGGAAAATCCAGGCCTTGGCTGCTGTGGATGTGCGTACCTTTTGCAATTTCGGCAGTGCTGCTGTTTGCGGTTCCCCAGTCTAAGGTGAGCATTCAATTTTTATATATGTTTGTCACTTATAACTTCTGCAATACAGTCTGTTATACGGCTATCAACCTTCCCTACAGCAGTCTTTCTGCCATGATGACAAGGATTTCATCCGAGAGGGATATGCTGAGTATTGTCAGGATGGGGCTGTCCCCCTTTGGCCGGATCTTGGCTGTGACCTGTACCATGCCGGTGGTGAAACTGTTCGGAGACGATCAGGCAGCCTGGGTGAAAACCATGGCAATGTGGGCAGCCATAGCTCTTGTGCTCCTGCTTATCTGCTTTTTCAAATGTGAAGAAAAAGTAGAGATCGAGGCAAAGAAAAACCAGAAAAAGGTACCTGTGAAACATGCGTTGAAAGCACTTGTATGCAACCAGTATTTTTGGGCAGTTGTGGTATTATGGACTATGCAGAACGGAATTTACTGCATCACCGGAACGATCCTCCCATATTACTGCAAATATATATTTGGTAATGATACCTGGATGTACAGTACCCTGTATCTGACAGAGACATTATTAATTGTAGCAGTGACTTTTTGCTGTCCTGTTCTGCTGAAAAAGTTTGGGAAGAGAAATATGTCCCTGGCAGGCATCTGGCTGGCGCTTATGGGTCAGCTTGTTTTCTTCCTGAACCCAACCAGCTTCCCCTGGATGGTCATGAGCTGCATTGTCCGTGCCATTGGACTTGCGCCGCTGAACGCGGTAGTATTTGGATTTCTCGGGGATGTGGTTGAATTTGGGCAGTGGAAGACACATATTCGTCAGGAAAGCCTGATCTTTGCGGGGAGTTCCGTGGGTATGAAACTGGGAGCCGGGTTGTCTTCTGCAATTATCACAGGGCTTTTATCGGCGGCGGGTTACATCAGTTCCTCCGCAGGTGCTGTCATGCAGCCCCAGTCAGCAGTGGATATGATCATCAATATCTATAAATTCGGACCTCTTGTTGTCTGGGTGACAGTCCTTATAACACTGACCCTCTATAAGCTGGATAAAAAATATCCTGCGATCATGCAGGAACTTATTGAGCGTGAGTCCCGCGGTGAGCTATAATAATACATAAATATATGATAACCATAAAGAGGATAACAGGTATGCCATAACATCCGGAGGACAGAGCAAGGAGAAATTGCCCTGTCTTCCGGCTTTTCTCTTGTGCTTCCGGGCAGGCGTGCTATAATAGTGTAATGCGCGTAATACTTCAGTACCTGCAGGGGACCGGATGGTTACCAATATATAAAAATAAAGGGGGCATATATCTATGGATATCAAACTGATCATGGCCATTATAACCATTACGCTGGCGCTTGTTTTCTATACCATAGGCGTTTTTTCAGAGAGAAAGGCACATACTCTGAAAAAGCAGCATGTTTTTATTTTCTGGCTTGGCCTTGTCTTTGACACCACCGGCACTACAATTATGAGCTTAATCACAAAAGAAGGCGCTGGGGCACAGAACGGTATGGGGCTCCACGGCATAACAGGTGCATTGGCAATTGTTCTGATGCTTTTTCATGCACTGTGGGCAACCCTGGTGCTAGTGAAGAAGGATAAGAAGAAACAGGAGAGCTTTCACAAATTCAGTATTTTTGTCTGGCTTGTCTGGCTGGTACCTTATATTCTGGGCATGGTCATAGGTATGAACCACTGACCGTAAAGACAAAATTTCCGGCTTTACAAAAAACAGGAAATGTGCTAGCATGAAAATTATAGTGGAAACACGAGGACGGAGAGAGTATGTGCAGATTTTCTTTTACAGAGAAGTTCCGGGTGCTGAGAGGAACAAAGAGGACTGTGCGGAAGATGGCTCCTGAGAGGCGCACCGAACTGTAACCTGACATAAGCAGCAGGGGCAGCAAGGCTGCGACAGGTTCCGCCTGTTACAGCGGGAAGGTATGCAGGTACCTGATGAGGTCTGTGCTGTGAGGCGCGGATAAAAAGAAGTGGTAACACGGGTTGAAATGCTCGTCTTCTCAGAATGAGGGGATGGGTGTTTTTTTTGTTCCACAGCAAAGTAAAGGAGATACAAATGGACAGGAAAAAATATTATATCACCACAGCGATTGCCTACACTTCAGGCAAACCGCACATTGGCAACACTTATGAAGCAGTGCTGGCTGACAGTATCGCCAGATTTAAAAGACAGCAGGGTTATGACGTGTTCTTCCAGACAGGAACAGATGAGCACGGTCAGAAGATCGAGATGAAGGCAGAGGAAGCCGGCGTGACCTGCAAGGAATTTGTGGACCAGGTATCAGGGGAAATTAAAAATATCTGGGATATGATGAACACCTCCTATGACAAGTTCATCCGCACCACAGATGATTATCATGAAAAACAAGTACAGAAGATTTTCAAAAAACTGTACGACCAGGGTGATATTTACAAGGGGCATTATGAGGGGATGTACTGCACTCCCTGTGAATCCTTCTTCACAGAGTCCCAGCTTGTGGACGGCAAATGTCCGGACTGCGGACGTCCGGTAACTCCGGCCAAAGAGGAGGCATATTTCTTCAAGATGAGCAAATATGCCCAGCGCCTGATTGACCATATCAATGAACATCCGGAATTTATCCAGCCTGTTTCCAGAAAAAATGAGATGATGAACAACTTCCTGCTTCCGGGACTGCAGGACCTGTGTGTGTCCAGGACTTCATTCAAATGGGGGATCCCGGTTGAATTTGACCCGAAACACGTGGTGTATGTGTGGCTGGATGCCCTGACAAACTACATCACCGGAATCGGATACAACTGTGACGGGGAGAGTACAGAGCAGTTTAAGAAGGACTGGCCTGCTGATCTGCACTTGATCGGTAAAGACATTATCCGTTTCCATACTATTTACTGGCCCATTTTCCTGATGGCTCTTGACCTGCCCCTTCCGAAACAGGTATTCGGACATCCCTGGCTCTTACAGGGGGACGGCAAGATGAGCAAATCCAAAGGAAATGTTATCTATGCAGACCAGCTTGTAGACTTTTTTGGGGTAGATGCTGTGCGTTACTTCGTGCTGCATGAAATGCCCTTTGAGAATGATGGTGTCATTACCTGGGAACTGATGGTGGAGCGCCTGAATTCCGAGTTGGCCAACACCCTTGGAAACCTGGTAAACCGTACGATCTCCATGTCCAACAAATATTTTGACGGCATTGTGACCAGTACAGGTGTGGCCGAGCCGGTTGACCAGGATCTGAAGGCGGTTGTACTTGGAACAAAGAAAAAAGCAGAGGACAAAATGGAAGAACTTCGTGTGGCGGACGCCATCACAGAAATATTCTCCCTGTTCAAACGCTGCAACAAATATATAGATGAGACAATGCCCTGGGCCCTTGCGAAGGACGAGAGCAGGAAAGACCGTCTGGCAGAGGTGCTTTATAATCTGGTTGAAGGCATCTGTATGGGCGCATCCCTGCTGGAATCCTTTATGCCGGAGACGACAGAGAAAATTCTGTCCCAGTTAAACGCGGCAAAGAGATCCTATGAGGAACTGGATCACTTTGGTTTATATCCGTCAGGCAGCAAAGTGACAGAGAGGCCGGAAATTCTCTTTGCACGTCTTGATGTGAAAGTGATCATAGAAAAAGTGGAAGCTATGCGTGCAGCCGAGGCGGCAGCAAACGCACCGGAAGAAGAGAATAAGGAAGAAGAGCCGGTTGTGGATATAAAGGCAAAACCGGAAGTGACATTTGATGATTTTATGAAAATGCAGTTCCAGGTGGGTGAGATCATTGCCTGCGGGGAAGTGAAAAAATCAAAAAAACTTCTTTGCTCCCAGGTGAAGATCGGAAGTCAGGTGAAACAGATCGTCTCCGGTATCAAGGCAAACTACAAGCCGGAAGATATGGTGGGCAAAAAAGTAATGGTCCTGGTGAATCTAAAGCCTGCAAAACTGGCAGGAATCTTATCTGAAGGAATGATCTTGTGTGCAGAGGGGCCGGACGGAGAACTGGCACTTATGACACCGGATAAGGATATGCCGGCGGGTGCCGAGATTTGTTGAGCGGAAGATAAAGAGAAAATGCCGCGGGTATGTGCTGCATCATGGCACATTTCCCGGGGCATTTATTTACTCGAATTTCCAGGTGAGGTTCTTTTATTGGCAGCAGATTAAAGTCTTTATTTTCAGTAAATATTACAGAAAATCAAGATATATTTTTGTGTAATAGGTAGGAATTAGATATAATGCACAAAAAGATATTGACGTGGAACGATACACATGATAGGATTGTACATGAAAAGAGGAGATACAATATGGTGACAATATATGATGTGGCAAAGAGAGCAGGTGTGTCAAAGACACTGGTATCCAGGGTCCTTAACAACCAGTCAGGTGTAAGCCCGGAGTCAAGGAGCCGCATTCGGGAGGCCATGAAAGAGCTTCACTACAAGCCAAATACACTGGCCAGGTCCCTGGTACTGCAGAGGACAAATGTTGTGGGGATTATATTGGACTCATTGACAGAACAGTATTTCTTTGATGTGATCAGAGGGGTGGAAGATACCGTGAAAGAAAACCATTTCCGGGTTATCTTTTGCAGTGGGAGAAATGACAGAGGAGAAAAGGAAAACTATATAGATTTTTTCAGCAACGGGGCCACAGACGGGGCTATCATCTATGGTAGTGATCTGGATGATGCGGATCTGATCCGCAAACGCGCGGAGATGGAATTTCCTTTTGTGGTAGTGGAGAATGAGGTGGAGGATGCCAATGTAAACAATGTCCTGGTGGACAATACTTATGGCTCCAAGCTGGCTGTTGACCATTTAGTGAAAAAGGGATGCAGGCGCATTATGCATGTCACAGGCGCTAAAGGGACAAAAGCGGCACTGCGCAGATGGCAGGGATATCTGGCAGCCATGGAGCAGCAGGGCCTGGCACAATACATATCCGTTGTGGAGTGCCAGGAGTTTGGTGTTGACCAGGGATATGAGGCTGTGAAGACCTGGCTTATGGGGCACGGCAGGGAGGAACTGCCGGATGCCATATACTTTGGTGCGGACAATACAGCCTTTGGAGGCATGATAGCGCTTGAGGAGGCAGGGATCCGCATACCGGAAGAGATTAAGATCGTAGGGTTTGATGATGACAAGCCCTGGGGTGTGGAGAAGAGACTGAAGAAGCTGACAACGATCCGCCAGCCCTTGTATGAAGTGGGCGCAAAAGCAGTGCAGGTGCTCCTTGGACAGATACAGAACCCGGAGACACCGAGACAGAAGATCATCATAAAACCGGAACTGGTCATCCGTGAGACAACAGAATGAATGATTAGGACAACAAGGAATATTCCTTGTTTGTTCTTTCAGATAAATGTGTAACGATACACAACAGAAACAGGCACATATGAAGGATGTGTTTTTTCTATCGGGAAATGTGGAGCGCTACACAAACAATAAAGGAGGTCAATCATATGGAGGGAATGAAATTTACAATTGTGGGAGCGGGAAGCTCCTATACCCCGGAACTGCTGGACGAAATGGGAATGAGAAAGGAACAGCTTCCGGTAAAAGAGATTATGCTCTATGATATTGATGAAAAACGTCTGGGCATTATGGAGGGATTCTGCCAAAGATTTGCAAAAAAGCTGGGACTGGATGTGGAGATCCGTGCAACAACCAGTCTGGACAAGGCGTTGTACGGTGCGGATTTTGTGGATACCCAGATCAGAGTGGGGGGCAACAAACAAAGAGTAAAGGATGAGAAGATCCCTCTCCGGTACAATTTGGTAGGCCAGGAAACTACAGGAGCGGGGGGAATGATGAAAGCGTTCCGGACAATACCGGTTATGCTGGAAATCGCAGAAAAAATGGAGGAGCTGTCTCCAAACGGCTGGCTCATTAATTATACTAACCCAACCGGTCTTGTGACAGAGGCTGTCACCCGTTACACCAACGCCAATATCGCAGGATTTTGTTCCGGCGGCATTTTCCCCAAAATGTGGGCAAAGCGGGCCCTGGGCATCCCCTATGAACAGGTACAGTATGATTACATGGGGCTGAACCATATGAATTTCATCAGCAATATCACCATTGACGGACGCCCTGTCACAGAGGCGGAGTTTGAAAAAATAGCGGCACAGAATGACGATGTGGATTTGGAGCTGATCAAACTGCTGGGCGTGATCCCAAGCCCATATCTGCAGTGGTATTACCACACCAATGAAAAGGTTGCCAGGTTTAAAGCCGCCCCAAAGACCCGCGGGGAGTATGTGCAGGAACTGGAAAAGGATGTATACGCCGCATATGCGGACGAGACAAACTGCGAGAAGCCAAAAGCCCTGGCAAAACGAGGGGGCGGCGGTTATTCTGAGGTGGCTATGGGCTTCGTGAATGCAGTCTATAATAATGTGGATACTAAGATGGTGGTAAATGTACCGAACAAAGGTGCTGTCTCCTTCCTGCCTGACAGCGCAGTGGTGGAAGTGGGGTGCCTTGTAAACAAGACCGGGATGCAGCTGCTGCATGTGACAGAAGTTCCATTCATGTGCTGGGGCCTGGTGGCAGCGGTCAAGAACTATGAGCAGCTTGCCGTGGAAGCGGCAGTGGAGGGCGACGTGAGAAAGATGAAGCTGGCACTCCTGGCACATCCCCTTGTCCGCCAATGGGAATATGTGGAGAAGCTGGTGCCTGAGCTTCTGGAAGCCAACAAAGAATATCTGCCCCAATTTCATTTATAAGCCAGGAGGCACAGTATGAAATATGTATTGGGTATTGATCAGGGCGGCAGTAAAACCCATGCCGTCTTAGCCGACCAGGAGGGAAACCTTCTGGGAATGGGGAAAAGCTACGGGGCGTGCCATTCCAGCACCAGCCTGGAATATGCGGTGCAGGCAATCCTCCAGGCTGCTGACCAGGCTCTTTGCGGATACAGCTTGGGAAGAGAGGATGTGACAGCAGTTTTGGGAGGCCTCACAGGGATCGACTGGGATTACGAGGCAGAACTTTTGGAAAATGAGTTACAGAAACACTTTCCGAAATCTGATGTGAAAATTGTAAATGACTGTATCATTGCCATGCGTGCCGCAACCAGAAAACAGCAGTGCGGAATCCTGTGCGCAGGTTCAGGTCTGAACTGTGCGGTACAGAACGGAGAGGACTGTTTTGTGTATGGATTTTATATTCCGGATGAGTATCAGGGAGGCTGGAGTCTGGGCAGAAAGGCAGTCCAGTCAGTGTTTGACGCTCATATGGGGCTGCTGGAAAAGACAGCGCTGACACCGCGTCTGCTGGAACATTTTCGGGCACGTACCGTGGATGAACTGCTCTATATGCAGGTCACGGGAAAAATCAAGAGCAGCGACTATCTGAGCCTTCCGATCATACTTGAGGAAACTGCCCGGGAGGGTGACAGGACGGCAGGGGACATCTGGATAGAGTATGGAAAAAAAATAGTGTCCTTTCTGGAAGCGCGCATGAACAAAATGGGAATTTTGGGGTGCGACACGGATATTGTACTCTCGGGAAGTATCTTTAAGTGTAAATTCCGGGAATTTCAGGAAGCAGTGGAGGAAGAAATATTAAAAAGGATACCCGGAGCCAATGTGATCGCAGCCGAATATGAGCCGGTAATAGGAGCCGTGCTGATGGGGCTGAAAAGAACGAACAAGATCATGACGGGTAAGATTTATGGGAACATTGAAGAAGGAGCAGGCAGATTTCCGGTGAGAAGGCTGGAAAATATCTAGTGGGAAAAGGAGATAAAATATGAGAGCAAAAAAAGTATTGGGGCTTGTACTGGCAGGAACTATGACGGCGGCCTTGATGGGATGCGGCGGAAACGGGGGCAATGCAGAAGAAAAGAAGAATACAGGGAAAAGCGGGAGCACTCAGTCTTCGGAGGATGAGATCAACCTGACTTTCTGGCATATATGGCCGGATGCGGAGATGGGGGAGATCGTAGACAGCTATGTGGATAAGTTTGAGGAAGAGCATCCCAATGTGCATATTGAGGCTGTTGCCACACAGGAGGTTGAATATCAGAATAATAAACTGAAAGTTGCAGCCGCAACAGGTTCCCAGGGAGATGTATTTGTGTGCTGGGGCGGGGGTTACGCGAAGAATTATGTGGACGCAGGGAATGTGCTCCGGCTTGATGAACTGATGGAGAAAAATAATACAAAGGACCAGCTGCTGGACGGTACGCTTACATATGGCACATATGATAATAAAGTGTACGGTCTGCCGCTGAAACAGTGGGCAGGAGCCCTGTTCTGCAATGAAGAACTGTTTGAGGAGTACAACGTAAAGATACCGGAGACATACGAAGACCTGCTTCAGGCAGTAAAAGCCTTCCGGGCCGGGGATGTGACACCCATGGCTTTGGGGGCAAAGGACGGATGGCATATCGGAATGATCCAGAATGCCCTTGCAGTGCGCACAGAAGGCGCGGACTACATGAACCGTGCGCTGCAGGGCGAAGAGACTCTGGATACAGAGGGAATCATAAAATCCGCACAACTGCTGTGCGACTTAAATGAAGCAGGTGCTTTTCCGGATGGAACGCTGGGACTTGGAGCTGAGGAAGCCCAGGAGGAGTTCTATATGGGAATGGTCCCCATGTACTACGGCGGAAGCTGGGTGGCATCCGGCTGCGACAGCGATGAGAATGATATCCAGGGAAAGATCAAGGCAGTGCCAATGCCAACCGTGGATGGAGGAAAAGGCGGTGTCAACAGTTTCTCAGGCGGTGCCATTGATATGATCATGCTGAACGCAAACACGAAATATCCGGATATGGCATATGAATTTGCAGTAGGGATCACGAAATATATGTCTGAGGAGGCATACAAAATTGGGGACAGCCTTCCGGCATGGAAGGTAGATGTAGATGAATCTGAGGTCAGCCCCACCTTAAAGCAGATTGAAAACCTGATCAAAGATGCGGACGGTTATGTGCTGGCCTGGGATACTTTCCTGGAAGGAACCGCAATAGAAAAACATTACGAATTGCTCCAGGGACTGATCGCTGGTACAACAACACCAAAAGAATTTGCGGCGGGAATGCAGGAGGCGCAGGTTCAGGTGAAAAAAGGGGATACGGAGTAAGTACAGAGAGGGAAAGTGAGGCAGTAGTATGGAACGAGCATTGAGGGATAAAAAAGTAATATGTATTTTTGTACTGCCGGCACTTATATGGTTTTGCGCGATCGCGCTGTTCCCGGTGTTTCAGTCAGCAGGCTACAGCCTGCTGGACTGGGACGGGGTGACTGAGGCAAAATTTATCGGTGCGGCAAATTATATTAAAATGTTCCAGGACCCTCTGTTTTTTAAATCCATCTGGAATTCAATCTTACTGGCCGCTGCTTCTGTGTTTATCCAGCTCCCCATCTCCATGATCTTGGCGCTGGTCCTTGCCGGCGGCGTCCGGGGTGAAAATTTTTACAGGAATGCATTTTTTGTCCCGGTGATTATTTCAGGCACGATCATTGCCCATCTGTGGCTGAAAATTTACCACCCTTCTTATGGCCTTTTAAACATGGGACTGGGCGCGGTGGGACTGGATGCCCTGCAGAGAGAATGGCTGGGGGATAATGGGACAGCGCTTCTGGCCTGTTTTGTTCCCATGGTATGGCAGTATATCGGATATCATATGCTGCTGCTGTATTCCGCAGCCAAGTCCATATCACCGGAAATCATCGAAGCGGCCCATGTGGACGGTGCCAACAGATTCCAGACTGCTGTGAGGGTCATCATACCCATGATCGTGCCAATGATAAAAGCCTGTGTGATCTTTGCCATCATCGGTTCCCTGAAATCCTTTGATCTGATATATATTCTGACCAACGGCGGGCCTGTCCACGCCTCAGAAGTGCCATCGCTTCTGATGTACAAGAAAATATTTGTGACAAATGAATATGGGTACGCCAGTGCCATAGCAATCTTCATTATTTTGGAATGCCTGGTATTTACGTTTGTGGTGCAGAAAATATTTAATCATATCCAGAAAGATTAGGAGGAGCCGGTATGAAAAGGAGAAATTCAAAACGAAAGAAGACCGGTACGGTTAAAACGATCATTTTACTTTTTATTACAGTGATCCAGTTGTTTCCGCTTTACTGGATGTTTACGTTTTCCCTGAAGAGCAACCGTGAAATCTTTGGGGGGAATATTATAGGGCTGCCGGAGAATTGGGAGTGGGAAAACTATTCCAAGGTATTTGAAAAGGCCCATCTGGGCAGATATTTGTTTAACAGTACAGTGGTTACGGGGCTTACCATAGCATTTACCCTGATCTTGTCCGCTATGGCTACCTATGCTATTGTGCGGCTGAAATGGAAACTGAGCAAATTGGTTTATTTCATTTTCCTGACAGGGATGATGCTTTCCATCCATGCAGTGCTGCTTCCTCTGTTTGTAAATATGAAACCGGTGCTGGACACTTACTGGGCGCTTATTATCCCTTATGTGGCATTTGCCATGCCCACGGCTATTTTGCTGATGGTGGGGACATTGGAGTCGCTGCCAAAAGAGCTGGAGGAAGCCGCATTTATCGACGGGGCAAATATTTACAGGGTTTTCTGGCAGATCATTATGCCGCTGTTAAAGCCCATACTGTCTACGGTTGCTATCCTTACCTTTTTGTCTGCATGGAATGAGATGATGCTTGCCATTGCGTTTGTAAGCGGAGAAAAGTATAAGACCATCACCGTGGGCGTCAACGATATGGTGGGGAAATATTCTACCAAATGGGGACTTATCGGTGCAGGGCTGACCATTGCCACTATTCCAACGCTGTTTTTATATGTATTTCTGAGCAAGAACATTCAGAAGAGTCTGGCAATGGGGGCAGTGAAGGGATAAGAGCAGATAATAAAGAGGTGAGAGCATGAAAAAAATATGCAGATGTCCGTACATTCCCTGCAAATACAGGAATCACTGTACGGCTTGTATTATACAGAACAAGGAGGATAAAACATTGCCTAACTGCATGGAAGAGATCGCGGAAGAGATGGGAGCATGTCTTCCCATTAAGATTCCGGCAACAGAGGTTATGCCGGATATGGAAGGTATGTCCAGACGGTGCGCAGAGCTTGTGAAAGCGTGTCTGGATGAGAAGCGGGACGCACTGCTGTGTTTTCCCGCAGGCAGCACGGTGGTAAGGACCTGTGAGATACTGAAGGAAATGAAAGAACAGGGACTTATTGACTTTTCCCAGGCGGAATTTGTTGCGCTGGATGAGTGGCTGGATTTGGAGGATGAAAGTGAAAACTGCACAAACTTTTTAAAGCAGCACTTGTATGGTCCGCTGGGGATCCAGCCGGAGAAGATGCATCTGTTTCAGGTTCACGCGCAGGATCTGGAGGAAGAGTGCAGACGGATAGATGGGATCATATCCAGCCGCGGAGGTATTGACCTTATGCTGCTGGGGCTGGGCATGAACGGACACCTGGGACTGAACGAGCCGGGAGGAGATTTTGAGGATTATGCAAAGGTGGTAAACCTGTCGGAGACCACCATGCATGTAGGGCAGAAATATTTTTCCGGACCTATGAAACTGACCAGGGGAATCACACTTGGAGTACATCACATGTTTGAGGCAAAGAAGGTGATCCTGCAGGTTTCGGGAAAAGCTAAGCAGGATATTGTAAAGAAAATGTATGATTCACAGCCCACGCAGGAACTTCCGGGTACAGTCCTGAAGCTTCTTCCGGGAGGCCTGGTGGTGCTGGATGAGGATGCCGCCAAAGGAATCCGGGGGCTGCTGGCAGAGTCATAGGAAATATCTGTGCAGACAGGGTCATGTTTTCCGGTATCCAGCCGGAGACACCCCTGTCTGCTTTTTGAAGATCCTGCTGAAATACAGAGGATTATCATACCCTACCAGGGCGCCGATCTCACTGACCGTATAGTCCGTAGTCTCCAGAAGCTCCCTGGCCCTGCGGATCCGGACGGAGGTGAGATACTTGAGGGGCGGGACGTTCATGTACTGTTTAAAGCTGCGGATAAACCAGCATGTGCTCATGTGCTGCTGTCTGGCATACTCCTCGATCTTTATGTCCTGGTAATAATTTTCATTAAAGTAATGTATTGCCTTTTCCATCTCTTTTTGAATCCGGTGTCTCTCCCCCGGCCCTTCCATGCAGTGGCGGCGCACCAGCAGAAGGAGCTGTTGTAAAAGCAGGGGGAGCAGGTCCTCATAGGCAGGGCGGAACACCTGAAGCTCCCGTATCATCCGGAAGAAAAGGTCCCTGTATTCAGAAAAAACACCTGCATAGACAATTTGATTTTGTGCAAACCCGGCTTCCTCCAGGAGAGATTCTGCCCGGTATCCGGTAAAGTGCACCCAGAAGGCCTCTGGTTTGTCTTTTCCGTAATACATATATTCCTGGCGGACGAAGGGCCGCAGAAGGACCATATTCCCCTCACTCACTTCCACTTTCTCCTGGCCTATGGTAAACCAGGCACTCCCGGAAGCAATGTAAATAAGCTGGTAATCAGCCCGGCCTTTGGGCCTTAATGTGGACATGGACGGGCGGGTGATGACTCTGTATACCCCGCTGCTGTTTATGCGCAGAGGGACCTGCATATTTTCCAAATCTGTTTCCGCATGGTTTAAGTATCCGGTGTTTACATACATAGGATGACTCTCCTTACTTGCTCTTGGAGTTTTGTTTTTTCTTTTCTTGATTGTATCATTTTGTGCATGTTTTGTCTAATACAGGATATGGATTTTGCTGTTCTGTCTTTTATAATAGGCAGTATGAGGCGGCTTTTCGGCGGGCCTGCATATTTTCTGCGCCGGTTCGGAAAAGTCACAGTATAAAATACATTTTCAGGAGGGCTATGACCAATGATTGTACCCAGATATTATGAAAACCTTCACATGCTGCACGAGAACACCATGCCGAACAGGGCCTACTATATACCTGCCGGCACACAGAGAGACGATTTGTGTGAGAACAGAGAGAATTCCCACAGATTCCAGCTTCTGAACGGTAACTGGAAATTCAAATATTTTGATAGTATCTATGACCTGAAAGAGGAATTTTTCAGAGAGGGATACAATACAGAAAGCTTTGATGAGATCCCTGTACCGGGGTGCTGGCAGAATTTCGGATATGACAAACACCAGTACACCAATACACGTTATCCCTTCCCCATGGACCCGCCGTATGTGCCCCAGGAGAACCCCTGCGGAGCTTATGTACATTCCTTCAGCTATGCCCAAAATGATAGTGCCCCAAAGACTTACCTGAACTTTGAGGGAGTGGATTCCTGCTTTTATGTATGGATAAACGGCAGCTATGTGGGCTACAGCCAGGTATCACATTCCACAAGTGAATTTGACGTGAGCAGCTTTTTGAGAGAGGGCGAAAACACCCTGGCGGTGCTGGTCCTGAAATGGTGCGACGGCAGTTACCTGGAGGACCAGGACAAATTCCGCATGAGCGGCATTTTCAGGGATGTATATCTGCTCAAACGTCCTGCACAGGGTATTTTTGACTATTTTCTTACAACAGACATTGCGCCGGATGGAAAGAGCGCGGCAGTGGACGTGGCAGTGACGTATTTTAATGCAGCGGTACCTGTAAAAATCTCTGTCTATGATGCAGAGGGAAGCCTGGCAGCCGAGAGCAGCCAGGTATCAGAGGATGGAAGAATCAGTATAACCCTTCAGGATCCGGTTCTCTGGAACGCGGAGGAACCATACCTGTACACCTTGGTTCTGGAAGCGGGTGGAGAGGTCATCACGGACCGCATGGGTATCCGTGAAATTTGCAGCAAAGACGGAGTGGTTTACATAAATGGAAAAAAAGTGAAATTCCACGGAACCAACCGTCACGACAGTGACCCTGTCACAGGATTTACCATCAGCCTGGAACAGATGAAAAAGGATTTGCAGCTCATGAAAGAGCACAATATCAACTGTATCCGTACCAGCCACTACCCAAATGCGCCGCAGTTTTATCAGCTCTGTGACGAATACGGTTTTTTTGTCATAGATGAGGCGGACAACGAGAGCCATGGAACCGCGGATATCTATATGGAGGATGATTCCTGGGAGGAGAGGGCATCCAGATGGAACCATGCCATAGCGGACAATCCTGCCTTTACAGAATCCACTGTGGACAGGACACAGCGCTGCGTGCACAGAGACAAGAACCGTCCCTGCGTGGTGATCTGGTCCATGGGAAATGAATGTGCATATGGATGTACCTTTGAGGCGGCACTTGCCTGGACAAAGGAATTTGACCATACAAGACTGACCCATTTTGAGAGCGCCCGCTATACAGCAAAAGATAAAAAGTATGATTATTCCAACATAGACCTGCACAGCCGGATGTACCCTGCCATTGAGGAGATCCACCAGTATTTTGCGGAGAATCCCGACAAACCGTATGTTATGTGCGAATACTGCCACGCAATGGGCAACGGCCCCGGTGACTTTGAGGACTATTTCCAGGTTATCCAGCAGTATGACGGCGCCTGCGGCGGTTTTGTATGGGAGTGGTGCGACCATGCCATTTATATGGGCAAGACCATTGAGGGCAAAAAGAAATACGCCTACGGCGGGGACCATATGGAATATCCCCAGGACGGCAATTTCTGTATGGACGGCCTGGTGTACCCTGACCGTACACCCCACACCGGACTTCGGGAATTTAAGAATGTACACCGCCCGGCCAGAGTGGTTTCTTTTGACCAGGAGAAAAAAGAGGCAGTTCTTCACAATTACATGGATTATGTAAACTTAAAGGATTATCTCTATATCACTTATACTGTAAACTGTGACGGGACCATTATTGGAGAAGGGGAGATCTGCCCGGACAATATGCCGGATATCAGTGCGCACAAGGAGGGGAGCATTGCACTTTCTTATGAGGTGCCCAAAGCCGGAAAATGCTATCTGAAGCTGGAATACCATTTGCAGAAGGCAACAAAATTCCTGCCGGAGGGCTTTAAACTGGGCTTTGATGAAGTGCAGCTTCAGACGGCGGATATGAGAAACCAGAAAGCAGTCAAGATTCTGGAAGTGACAGAGGAATCAGGGGAAACAGGAAAAGTAGCCGGGCAGCCCCCTGTATTCAGCGTGGCTCAGGATGACAGAAACCTGTTTGTGAGCACAGACAAATTCTCCTATACCTACGACAAGCTTACCGGATTATTTTCCGAACTTAGTTATGTAAACTGCAGAGTGCTGGAATGCCCAATGGAATACAACGTTTGGAGAGCACCAACAGACAACGACAGAAACATAAAGAATATCTGGAGAAAAGCAAAATACGACAAAATTGTGGCCAGAGCTTACCGCACAGACTACACAGTCCTGGAGGATGAAGTGCAGATCCACACGGTTCTGTCGGTTTCAGCGATCATCATCCAGAGAATTCTGGACATTGATGCCACATGGACCATTCATGCCAACGGAAGGATTGACGTGAAGCTGGATGTGAAGAAAGATCCGGAATTCCCGGAGCTTCCAAGATTCGGTCTTCGCCTGTTCCTGCCCCGTGATATGGCTGAGATCAGATATTATGGATTAGGCCCTGTGGAAAGCTATCAGGATAAACGGAAAGCAAGTTATCATGATGAATTCCATGCCAGTGTAAAAGACCTGCATGAGGATTATATCCGTCCCCAGGAGAACGGCAGTCATGATGACTGTGATTATGTGAAGGCAGAAGGCAGCAGGATCAGCCTTGCAGCAGTAAGTTCATGTACATTCTCCTTTAATGCATCGGTATATACCCAGGAGGAACTGACAGAAAAGGCCCATGATTATGAGCTGAACGCTTCACCTTATACCGTGCTCTGTCTGGATCACCGCCAGAACGGCATCGGTTCCAACAGCTGCGGTCCCAGACTTCTGGAGCAGTACCGCTTTGTTGAAAATGAATTTACCTTTGCAATCAGCCTCCTTCCGGTGGTAAAATAATAGAATAACTGAAAATATGAAATGGGGATGCGGACGGCCGGCAGCCCCATTTTCGTACGCGGAATTTTTTGCCCGGAGGCGGTTTGGCATGGACTTTTGCCTGTAACTGTGAGGGTAGAAAACAGTTACATATTACTGTTTATTTATGGAGGAGGATACTATGTGCAGCAGGATTGAAATGGAAGGCCCTGTTTATAATACACGGGATTTGGGAGGGTATACAGGAAAGGACGGCAGGACCATCAGACCTCACCGCCTGATAAGGAGCGGTGCCCTTGGAAAATGTACGGAGGCTGATATCAGGCGTCTGACAGAGGAATATGGACTGAAAACAGTGGTCGACTTAAGAACGAACGGTGAGAGAGCCGAATTGCCGGACCCGGAGATAAAGGGAATAGAATTCATACATACCCCCCTTTTAAGTGACGCCATGCTGGGGATCACCAGGGAGGGCCAGGAGCAGGCGGACAGCCTTTCCGCTATGATCCTGGAACTGCTGCAAGAGGCAGAAAACCATCCCAAGGAAAAAATGGAAGCCATCTATCTGGCGCTTGCATCAGACCCCTTTTCTATCACAGGGCTGAAACATTTCTTTGAAATCCTGTCAGCTCAAAAAGAAGGGGCTGTCCTCTGGCACTGCTCTGCAGGAAAAGACCGGGTGGGCACAGCCACAGCCCTTCTGCTGACCGCGCTGGGTGTGGAACGGGAAGTGATCATCCGGGATTATCTCCTGACGAACGGATATCTGAAGCCGGAGACAGAGGCCATGACCGCAAAGGTGGCTGCAAAGGTTCAGAACGAACGTATTCTCAGTGGAATCCGCATTTTAAACGGAGCGGAGAGAAGTTACATAGAGTCCATGTTTGCGGAGACAGAGAGACAGTGTGGAAGTACAGGAGCTTTTCTGAGAGAGCGGCTGGGGCTTACGGATGAGAAAACAGAGATGTTGAGGGATATGTATCTGGAGTAGAGGACAGCGTAAAGCAGCAGATGGCGCTGTGGCAGGAATATTTTCCAAATTTGTCATTGACAGCTGAAAGCCAATCGGTTATAGTATCCATTAATAAGAGGGAGTAGCTGGCGCCGCAGGCGTTTGCGATATCGTCAATCTCGATGGGAGAGATCCCGTCCGTATCGTGATGAAACAGCGAGACTTTTATTGCATGCTGGTTGTGCAGTAAAAGCCTCGCTTTTTTTGCGTTACATGCCATAAAAAACCGTGGGTTTTGGCAGTGCATACCGGCAAAGTGGTATGAAAGAGGTTTTTACAATGCACACTAGAGATAAGCAGTACGGAGCCACACACAGAACCAGGGCAGCACTGCATGTGTTCCGCAAAAACGTTTGGAGGAGAGCGAATGAAAGAATTTTATCAAATGTCGAGGACAGAGGCGCAGAAAACCGTCAATGGAAGTACGCAGCCTCTCACAAACCAGCAGATCAAGGTGAACCAGGAAAAATACGGTCCCAATGCGCTGACGGAGGAAAAGAAAAAATCCATTCCACAGATTTTCCTGGAGCAGTACAAGGATTTTCTTGTTATCATCCTGATCGTGGCTGCCATTGTCTCCGGTGTTCTGGGAGAAATGGAGAGCGCCATTGTTATCCTTGTGGTCGTTACCATGAACGCCATTCTGGGCACTGTGCAGACCGTGAAGGCGGAACAGTCCCTTGACAGCCTGAAAGCCATGTCAGGGCCTGAGGCAAAAGTCCTGCGAAACGGGGATGTGGTAAAAATCCCGTCTGACCAGGTCACAGTAGGCGATATTGTCATGCTGGAGGCAGGTGACTATGTACCCGCCGACGGCCGTATTTTGGAAAACGCCAGCCTCAAGGTGGATGAAAGCGCACTGACAGGCGAGAGTCTGGGTGTGGATAAGACAGAGGACCCCATCGAGGGGGAGGTGCCCTTGGGCGACAGGACCAATATGGTATTCTCCGGAAGCTTTGTCTCCTACGGTCGTGGCTCCTTCCTGGTAACCTCCATCGGTATGGAGACAGAGGTGGGAAAAATTGCAAAACTGCTGAAAACCACCTCAGAGAAAAAGACACCTCTGCAGATGAACCTGGATCAGTTTGGTCAGAAGCTGTCCATTATAATCCTGGTTTTCTGCGGCATTTTGTTTGGAGTCAGTGTTTTCAGGGGAGAATCCTGGGGAGAGGCCTTTTTGTTTGCCGTGGCTCTGGCTGTAGCCGCCATTCCGGAGGCACTCAGTTCTATCGTCACCATTGTTCTTTCCTTCGGAACGCAGAAGATGGCCAAGGAACATGCAATTATCAGGAAACTGCAGGCTGTGGAGGGTCTTGGAAGTGTATCTATCATCTGTTCAGACAAAACAGGCACCCTGACCCAGAACAAAATGACTGTGGAATACTACTATGTGGAGGGCAGTGAGATTCCGGCAAAGGATATTGACCTGGATGATGCCGCACAGAAACAGCTTCTCCGCCACAGTATCCTCTGCAATGACTCCACCAATAAAAATGGCGAGGAGATTGGAGATCCCACAGAGACAGCCCTTATCAATCAGGGGGATAAACTGGGGCGCCCCGCAGAGGTTGTACGTGACAAATACCCCAGATGCAGTGAGGTGCCCTTTGACAGTGACCGTAAAATGATGTCCACCCTTCATAATTTAAGAGAGGGTGCAACCATGATCACAAAGGGCGCGGTGGATGTTCTTTTGAACCGTGTCTGTTCCATCCAGAAAAATGGTGAAATCGTGCCCATTACAGAGGAGGACCGCATTGCCATCGAAAATCAGAACCGGAATTTCTCCGGAAATGGCCTCCGTGTTCTGGCATTTGCTTATAAAAGAGTGGAAGATGGTAAACAGCTCTGTGTGGAGGATGAAAAGGACCTGGTATTTTTGGGACTTATCGCAATGATGGACCCGCCCCGTGAGGAGTCAAAGGACGCGGTTGCGGAATGTATCAGCGCCGGGATCAAGCCTATCATGATCACAGGTGACCACAAGGTAACTGCTGCGGCTATTGCAAAGCGTATCGGCATTCTGAAGGATGAATCAGAGGCCTGTGAGGGCGCTGTGATCGAGAACATGACGGATGAGGAGCTGCAGGACTTTGTGGAAGGCATTTCCGTCTACGCACGTGTTTCACCGGAACATAAGATCCGGATTGTAAGGGCATGGCAGGAAAAGGGAAATATTGTGTCCATGACAGGGGACGGCGTCAATGACGCTCCGGCTTTAAAACAGGCCAACATTGGTGTGGCTATGGGGATAACCGGAACTGAGGTTTCCAAGGATGCTGCCTCTATGGTACTGACGGATGACAACTTTGCAACCATCGTCAAAGCCGTGGAAAACGGAAGAAATGTCTATAAGAACATTAAAAGTGCTATCCAGTTCCTGCTCTCCGGAAACTTTGCAGGAATCCTGGCGGTATTGTATGCATCCCTTGCAAATCTTCCGGTACCGTTTGCGCCCGTGCATCTGCTGTTTATCAATCTGCTGACCGACAGCCTTCCGGCTATTGCCCTGGGACTGGAACCTCATACAAAAGATGTCATGAAGGAAAAACCCCGTCCCATGAATGAGTCCATACTGACCAGGGATTTTCTCTCCTATATCGGGACAGAAGGTCTTGTGATCGGTATTATGACTATGATCGGTTTTTACATCGGATATCAGCAGAGTCCGCTGCTGGCTATGACTATGGCATTCGGAACTCTTTGTACCTCCAGACTGGTCCATGGATTTAACTGCAAATCCGTAAGACCTGTTTTATTTACTAAGAAATTCTTTAATAATATTTACCTTATAGGTGCATTTGTGTTAGGATTAGTATTGATCACCTCTGTGCTGATGATACCGGGTCTGCATAAGATCTTCAGCGTGCAGACATTGAACATGGCACAGCTTTTCACAGTATTTGGCTTGTCAATTGCCAATCTGCCTGTTGTTCAGGCACTGAAATGGATTCGTGTGAAATTGTAAAAGTAAAGAGCGGGCTACTATTCACGGCACTGCGTTTTTCGGGGCTGTGAATAGTAGTAGAGGGGAGAAGGAGAGGAGAAGTATGAACCTGAATAAAAAAGATATAAAGAATCTTATGTTTCTGATCCTGTTTGCTGTGGTAGTCTACGTGGGAATACAGAAGGCGGATGTGCTGTTGGTTTTTGCCCGTTTCCTGGTTGGGATTGCCTATCCTTTCCTTCTGGGTGCTGCGTTTGCCTTTGTCCTGAATGTGCCCATGAGTTTTCTGGAGAAGAAACTCTTTGGAAATGCTGAGAGTAAAGGAAAGATGAGGAAGCTGGGAAGGCCCCTGAGTCTGATCCTGTCCCTTATATTAGTTGTGGGCGTAGTGCTCGTTGTCATTCTTGTGGTAGTCCCGGAAATGGGGCAGACCTTTATGAGTGTCAGTGCCAGCATAGAAGCCGCTATTCCAAAGCTCCAGACCTGGGCTGTGGAAACCTTCCATAACAATAAGCAGATTGCAGAATGGATTCAGAACTTGGAGTTTGACTGGAATTCCCTGATCGGAGCAGCGGTTGACTTCCTGAAAAACGGTGCCGGAAATGTGCTCAATTCCACTATGGCAATGGCCCGCACGGTGGTCAATGTACTTATGAACTTCTTCATTGCCCTTGTATTTGCCGTGTATATTCTTTTGCAGAAGGAGAAGCTGACGGTGCAGATCCAGAAAGTCTTCTATGCATTTTTGTCTGCGAAAGCTGTGAAGAAAGTTCTGGACGTGTGTTCTCTCAGTTACAGGACTTTTGCCAGTTTTGTTACAGGACAGTGCCTGGAGGCCGCCATTCTGGGAACCATGTTTTTTGTATCCATGACGCTGCTGCGGTTCCCGTATGCTATGCTCATTGGAATCCTGATCGCGTTTACGGCGCTGATTCCTATTTTTGGGGCTTTTATCGGCTGTGTTGTAGGTACTTTTTTGATCCTGGTGGTAGACCCTATGAAAGGGCTGGCATTTATTGTGCTGTTTCTGGTGCTGCAGCAGGTTGAAGGCAATCTGATATATCCCCATGTAGTGGGAAATTCCGTGGGGCTTCCCTCCATCTGGGTACTGGTGGCAGTCACCGTGGGCGGCAGTCTGATGGGGGTTGTGGGTATGCTGATCTTCATACCGCTTACATCGGTTGTCTATGCGCTGTTCCGCCAGACTGTTTACAAGAAGTTGAAGGAGCGGAAAATCCATGATATTTGAGACACATGCACATTACGATGACCAGGCCTTTGACGGGGATAGGGACAGCCTGCTTCCCTCCCTGGCAAAGCACGGCATCGAAAAGATCATCAATGTGGGCGCCAGCCTGCGGGGGGTGCAGGATACGGTTAAGCTGACCGAGAAATATCCTTTTGTCTACGGCGCGGTGGGCGTTCATCCTGACGAGGTGGGGACCCTGGACGAAGAGAAAATAAAATGGCTCAGAAGCCTGTGTGACCTTCCGAAAGTGGTGGCCATCGGTGAGATTGGCCTGGATTATTACTGGGATAAGCAACACCATGATATCCAGAAAAAATGGTTTATCCGCCAAATGGATCTGGCGAAAGAGACAAAACTTCCTATTATTGTCCACAGCCGTGATGCGGCTAAAGACACCCTGGATATTATGAAAGCCGAGAGGGCAGATAACCTGAAAGGGGTGATCCACTGTTATTCCTACTCCGTGGAGCAGGCAAAGGAATACATGAATATGGGATATTATCTGGGTGTAGGCGGAGTTGTCACGTTCAAGAACGGAAAACGGCTGAAGGACGTGGTAGAGTACGCGCCGCTGGAATATCTGCTGCTGGAGACAGATGCCCCATATCTGGCGCCGGAGCCGTACAGGAGGCATAGAAACTGTTCCGCGTATCTGACTTATGTGGCGGAGGAGATTGCAGATATAAAAGGTGTCTCTTATGAGACTGTAGTGGATGTCACCAGGGAAAATGCAGGGAAGCTTTTTGGGATATGATAATTTAGAAGGTTCTTGGGAGTAAATCCCGGGAACCTTTTTCTGTGTGCAGGAGGTTTCTTCGTCTTGCGCCCTGTGTTTGATTCCCCTTTGGAATGAATGACGCAGGAAATCGAATGGATCCTGTGCGTTAAAATGGGATCACAGGTGAGCAGATTTTACAACACCCTCTTGATTTTTTGTATACCGATTGGTATAATAATAGGCAGAACAAATAATGGAGAATAAAAACAAAAGTTAGATACAATGCAGGACAGCCGGGAGGCAGTTATGGATAATAAAGAATTGATCTTAAAGTCAGCGCTTGATCTGTTTTATGCCAAGGGATATGATGCTGTAGGCGTTCAGGAAATCGTGGATAAGGCAGGGATATCAAAGCCAACTTTATATTACTATTTTGGAAGCAAGCTGGGACTTTTGCAGAATCTGCTGGAGGCGGGATATCAGGAGTTTGAGAGCAGGCTCATTGATATTGCGAAGCCGGGGGAGAGTCTGCCGGGGGTGCTTTATCAGGCAGCCCGTACCTTTTTTGACTATGCTGCATCCAACCAGAAATTCTATTTATTCATGCTGTCTCTGTTTTATTCCGGCAGGGAAAATGAGGCCTATAAAACGGTTTCACCTCTTATTGAGAGGTATTATAAGATCATTGTTAAGATTTTTGAGGATGCGTCCCCCCAATTGGGGAACATGCGGGGGCGGCAGGAATTATTTGCCGTGGGATTTACAGGTGTGCTCAACCATCATATTATGACAGTGAGCTACGGGCTTTCCGAGGATGAAAGATTTGAAATTTCTGATGAGACCACATATGAGATCGTGCATCAGTTTATGTATGGAATATATTCGTAGTAAGGAAATGGCGTTCCTGCATGGTTTGTCTGGGCCTGCAGTATGAAGCAGAGCCGGGAAAAGGAGGAAATAAGAATGGCAAAATGGTATGAAGAGGCAGTATTTTACCATATGTACCCTATCGGCATGACGGGCGCCCCCAGGGTGAATAAAGAGGAAGGCGTTGTACACCGTTTCGAGGAGCTGGAAAAATGGCTGCCGCATCTTGCGGATATCAAGGCAACGGCAGTCTATATAGGCCCCCTTTTTGAGTCCACCACCCACGGGTATGACACCAAGGATTATAAGTCCGTGGACCAGAGGCTTGGGGACAACGGGGATTTTGCCCGGTTTGTGGAAAAAGCCCACGGGATGGGGATCAAGGTTGTGGTGGATGGGGTGTTCAACCATACGGGAAGAGAATTTTTTGCCTTTCGGGACATTCAGCAGAACCGGGAAGGCTCCAAATACTGCGGATGGTACAAGGGCATCAATTTTGGATGGAACAATCCGTATAATGACGGATTTTCCTATGAGGCCTGGAGAAACTGCTTTGAGCTTGTGAACTTAAACCTGCAGAATCCTGAGGTGAAAGGGTATCTTCTGGATGTGATCCACTACTGGATCGATACCTTTGATATAGACGGCATCCGGCTTGACTGCGCGGACTGTCTGGACTTTGGCTTCATGGAGGAAATGCGCAGGCGCACAGAGGAGAAAAAAGAGGACTTCTGGCTTATGGGGGAGGTCATTCACGGAGATTACAGCCGCTATATCCAGGACGGACGGAACATGCTGCACAGTGTCACAAACTATGAGCTTCACAAAGGCATTTATTCCGGTCACAATGACCACAATTATTTCGAGATCGCACATACCATAAGAAGAGAATTTGAGGAAAACGGGGGTATCTACAGGGGATTGAAGCTCTATTCCTTTGTTGACAATCACGATGTGGACCGAATTTACAGTAAGATTAACGTGAAGGAGCACATTTTCCCTATTTATACACTTCTGTATATGCTTCCCGGAATCCCGTCCGTCTATTATGGTTCCGAATGGGGAATTGAGGGCAGCAAGAATAATGGCGGGGACGACGCGCTCAGACCTGCGGTAGACATTGAGAAAGCTTTAAAAGAGCAGGAAGATTCCAAGATCATGCTGTGGGTCAAGACACTTGGGGAAATACACGAGAAGTATAAAACTTGTCTCGCAGAAGGAAGATACAGGGAGCTGCTGCTTACCAACAGACAGTTTTCCTTTGCCAGATTTACAGAGGAGGAAGGCCTTATCATTGCCATTAACAATGACGAAGATCCGGTACAGGTCAGTGTGCCGGTGCCAATGGATAATAAAAGTTATGTAAACCTTTTGACGCAAGAGAAAGCAGAGCCGGAGAACGGCAGACTGAATTTTACAATAGAAGCAGCAGGCAGCGTTCTGCTGGAAATCCTACAGCAGGATTAAAGTGCTGTAAAATCAGAGGAAAACAAAGGGGAAGGACTTATGGCTAAAAGAAAAACAATGAAAGTCTCGGAGATGGACCGCTATTTATTCGGAGAAGGAACACATTATGAAATCTATAAGCTGATGGGTGCACATCCCACAACACAGCGGGGCAAAGACGGCGTATATTTCGCCGTCTGGGCGCCTCACGCCGAATCGGTATCCGTTGTGGGAGATTTTAACAAATGGGACCCCTACAAAAATGTAATGAAATGTGACAATGACATGGGTATTTTCCAGCTCTTTGTGCCAAAAGTGCGGGAGGGTGACTTGTACAAATTCTGCATTACCACATACAGCGGCAAGCTGCTCTTCAAGGCAGATCCCTATGCAAACTATGCGGAGCACCGCCCCGGTACAGCTTCCTGTGTATATGACATTTCCAAATTCAAATGGGGTGATTCTGTCTGGATGAAAAAACGCCTGGAATTTGATGAGAAGAAGGATGCCATGTCTATTTATGAGCTGCATCCGGGTTCCTGGAAAAAACATCCGCTTAATGACCGGGATGAGGACGGATTCTATAACTACAGGGAGCTGGCCCATTCTCTGGCAGACTATATCAAAGAGATGGGGTACACCCATGTGGAGCTGATGGGCATAGCGGAACATCCCTATGACGGTTCCTGGGGATACCAGGTAACAGGGTATTATGCTCCTACGTCCCGGTACGGAACGCCTGAGGATTTCCAGTATTTTGTAAATTACATGCATAAGAACAAGATCGGTGTGATCCTTGACTGGGTGCCGGCCCATTTCCCAAAGGATGCCCATGGGCTGGCTGACTTTGACGGAACCCCCACATATGAGTATGCAGACCCCAGAAAAGGCGAGCATCCGGACTGGGGGACAAAAGTTTTTGATTACGGCAAAAATGAGGTAAAGAATTTCCTGATCGCCAACGCGCTGTTCTGGATCCAGGAATACCACATTGACGGACTCCGTGTGGATGCTGTGGCCTCCATGCTGTACCTGGACTACGGAAGAGATGCAGGGCAGTGGATACCAAATAAATACGGGGAAAACAAGAACCTGGAGGCAATTGAGTTCTTCAAACATTTGAACTCTGTGGTCCTTGGGAAAAACAAAGGCACAGTCATGATCGCAGAGGAATCCACAGCATGGCCTATGGTAACCGGAAAAGCTGAGGAAGGCGGATTGGGATTCAGCTTAAAATGGAATATGGGCTGGATGCACGACTTCCTGGAGTATATGAAGCTGGACCCATATTTCCGCAAATATAATCACCATAAGATGACGTTCTCCATGAGTTACGCCTACAGCGAGAACTATGTTCTTGTATTATCTCACGATGAGGTCGTGCATCTGAAATGTTCCATGATCAACAAGATGCCGGGGCTCGGACAGGACAAGTTTGAGAACCTGAAGGCCGGATACAGCTACATGTTCGGTCATCCGGGCAAAAAACTGCTGTTCATGGGACAGGAATTCGGCCAGTTTCAGGAGTGGAGCGAGGCCAGAGAGCTTGACTGGTTCCTGCTGGCAGAGCCGGAACACCAGCAGCTTCAGGCTTATGTGAAAGAGCTGCTTGCTTTATATAAGAAATATCCGGCCCTTTATGCCAATGATGATAATCAGGAAGGCTTCGAGTGGATCAACGCGGATGATGCGGCGAGAAGCATCTTCAGTTTTGTGAGAAAGTCTCCTACCGGAAGGAACAATCTGCTGTTTGTCATTAACTACACACCGGTTGCCAGAGAGGATTACCGGGTTGGGGTGCCGAAAAAGAAACAGTATAAGCTGATCCTGAACAGCAAAGACCCCAGATTCGGCGGAGATACGCCGGTGGAGCAGACGGTCTATAAGGCAGTGAAGAAGGAATGCGATGGAAGGGACTTTTCCTTTGCTTATCCGCTGCCGGCTTATGGGGTGGCTGTGTTCCTGTATTAAATTTTTCTATTATAATTTAATAACCTATTCTATTGAGTATGCGGAGAAATCCGGGATTCTGACATTTTGAAGGTCAGAATCCCGGATTTTTTGCTGTCTGTCAGTCAAAACATGTTATTTGTCGGATAGTTCCCTTTTTATTTAGTCAGTAGTATAAACTGATCACATAAAACTTCCGGAAATATACTCTATAGTGCATATTAATATATTCTATAGCGTTGACAAGGCATTCCAGGAAGTATATAATTATTACAAAATACGATAAATTCGTAAATGACGGGAGGAAAAGAAATGAGTAGATGTAAAAAAATGCTGATGGTTATACTGACCGTCTGCCTGTCACTGCTGTTTACAGTACCGGTGCTGGCGGATGAATCTGACAGCGTCAACGCAGCACGTAACGGTGTTTTGCAGGTGAATCTGGTATATGTAGATAAGAACGGGACTACATATCCGCTGCAGGGCGGAAGCGGATTTTTGATCAGCGACCAGGTATTGCTGACAAACCAGCATGTTGTTCAGATGTCAGATGAGACAAAACAGGCTGCATCTGAAGCGTATGGGGTTGATTTTGTCAATGATAATAAGCTGGATATTCGTTTACAGGTAGTCGTACAGAGAGATGTTGTGATCGATGCTACTGTGAAAAAGAGCAGTGCGGAGATGGATGTTGCTATCGTAGATTTGAGCGAACCGATTTATGACAGAACACCGCTGGAATTGGGGGACAGCGCATCTACAACAGAAGCGCAGAAAGTATATGCTCTTGGATTTCCCCAGGCAGCAGAACTGGCACAGGATATAAATTATTATACCAATGCAGACGTTACTGTGACAGATGGTATTGTTGCCAAGAAGGTTGAGGTAAACGGAACTCCGTTCTTACAGCACAGTGCGAAACTATCCGGGGGTAATTCAGGCGGTCCGCTTCTCAATATAAGTGGTCAGGTAATTGGTATTAACCAGTTTAGGACAAATGGGGATGAGTATTATTATGCAATGGAGATCAATGACATCAAGAAGCTGCTCGATGCCATTGGGGTTACTTATAATAGTGCAGGAGAAACAGTACCGGTTGATAAAATTGTATCTAACAATGACAATACAGATTTAAATGGTCAACAGGAGGAGGGGGAGAGAAACAAGGAACCTGAAAAAGAGGAAGTCAACAAATCCTCCCTGGAATCCAAGATAGCAGAGGCTGAAAAAGTAGACGCCTCCAAGTATACCAAAGAGAGCATGGGCGTTCTGGAAGTGAAATTGGAAGATGCAGAAGATGTGGCAGCAGATGATGAAATGTCACAGGAAATGGTAGACAAAAGCACACAGGAACTCGATAATGCGTTAAAACAATTGGAAGAGCAAAGTGGTTTAGGAATTTTGCTTTGGGTTATTGTTGGTGGGGTAGCCGCGGCGATCGTTGTTATTGTGGTTATTATTGTACTGGTTTCTAAAGGAAATAAAAAACAGCCTGTACCTGCCAGAAACCTTCCATCCGGCGGAGGCGGTTCGCCTGTGCCGCCCCAGCCCACACCGCCCACAACACCTTCAGGCTACGGCGAAAATGGGGAGACAAGCGTACTGAATGAAGGCGCAGGAGAGACAACTGTATTAGGCGCAAGTGCCAATGCAGGGGCATATCTGATTCGGCGTAAAAACAGAGAGCGGATCATGATCACCGGCCCTGTATTTACAATTGGAAAAGAGAGAAGAAGAGTGAATTACTGTGTGGATGACAATACATCGGTCAGCAGATGTCATGCGAGGATCAGCAGAAAGGGTTCACAGTACATGGCCGCAGATATGAACTCCACAAACTATACCTTTATTAATGGTATGAAAGTGAATCCGGGTGAGGAAAAAGCTTTATCAGATAATGACATTCTGCGTCTGTCTGATGAAGAATTTGAATTCCATCTGGGATAAGGACGGGAATATTATGAATTATATATCTGCTGTCCATACGGACGTTGGAATTAAAAAGAAAACCAATCAGGATTCATTGTTTATGGAAACTGCTGCAACAGATTACGGCCAGGTGCTCCTGGGCGTAATCTGTGATGGTATGGGCGGCCTCGCAAAAGGTGAGGTCGCCAGTGCTATATTAATAAAGGCATTTGCCGGATGGTTCCATACAGAATTCCCAAAACTTCTTTATACAGGAATTGATCCAAACCGCCTTCGGGAGAGCTGGACAAAACTTATACTGGAACAAAATAAGAAGATCACAGATTATGGTTTGGACTGCCACGTGAGTCTGGGCACCACTGCGGTAGCTCTTCTGCTGATTGACAATTTATATTATGCGGTCAATGTTGGGGATTCCAGGATATATCTGCTGAAAGACAATATGCAGCAGATCACTGTGGATCAGACAGTGGTGCAGAGGGAGATGGAGCTTGGACGTATGACACCGGAGCAGGCCAGGAAAAGCCCTCAGAGAAATGTTCTTTTACAGTGTGTAGGGGCGAGCAGCGTAATCGCACCCGATTTTTACGTGGGAGAATTTGCTTCGGACAGTATATTTATGATGTGCTCGGATGGCTTCCGTCACGTGATAACACCGGAAGAATTTTTTCAGAGGCTCAATCCCCAGGCACTTACCACCCAGGAGGTAATGAAAGAGAGTGCGGTTTATTTTACGGAACTCAATAAAAAGAGAAGAGAAGAAGACAACATATCTGTCGCTTTGATTCGCGCATATTAAGGGGGAGCCTATGCTGCAGATAGGATCAGTTGTTGATGGAAAATATAAGATACTAAATAAGATAGGCCAGGGTGGTATGAGCATTGTTTACCTGGCTATGAATGAGAGAGCTAATAAACAGTGGGCAATCAAAGAAGTGCGTAAGGACGGCGTACAGAACTTTGAGGTGGTAAAGCAGGGATTGATTGTTGAGACAGACCTGCTGAAAAAGCTGAACCATTCCAATCTTCCCAGTATTATTGATGTGATAGATGGGGAGGGGACTTTCCTGATCGTTATGGATTACATAGAGGGAAGAACTCTGAGCAGTATTCTGAAAGAGTACGGTGCCCAGGCACAGGAGGATGTTGTAGAGTGGGCAAAGCAGCTATGCGATGTTCTGGGATATCTTCACTCCAGAAAGCCTGCGATCATTTACAGAGATATGAAGCCTTCCAACGTTATGCTGAAGCCCGATGGCAAGGTCATGCTCATTGACTTCGGTACAGCACGCGAATTCAAGGTAAGCAGTGTGGCGGATACCACCTGCCTGGGAACACAGGGATATGCAGCACCGGAACAGTACGGAGGACATGGGCAGACAGATGCCAGAACAGATATTTATTGTTTGGGTGCAACACTCTATCATCTTTTAACGGGGCATAACCCCAGTGAACCTCCGTACGAAATGTATCCCATACGAACCTGGAACCCGGCTCTTTCTTCCGGTCTGGAAGAGATTGTTTTAAAGTGTACTCAAAAAAATCCGGAGGACCGCTATCAGTCCTGTGCGGAACTCATGTATGCATTGGAGCACTACAAAGAACTGGATATTGAATTCAGAAAGAAACAGAACAAAAAATGGGTCTCCTTTTTAGTGACGGCGTCATTAACGGTGGTAACAGGGATTGGTGCAGTGGGATTTAAGACTGCAGAAAGAAAGGTTACGGCAAGTACCTATGATTCTTATATCAGAGAAGCCGGGGCACTGGAGACAACCGACGCACAGCAGTGTATGGAATACTATGAAAATGCCATACGTCTGAATCCCTCCAAAGGAGATGCCTATGAAAAGCTTCTGGATTTTTTCCTTTGGAAACATAATGAAGCTTCTGATACAGAACCACAGGCCGCGGCTTGTGAATTTACAGAAGACGAAGAACAGGAAATACGTAAAATGCTTGGGATCACAGGTGACACCAATCGGAGCAATGAGGAATATCTGGAAAATGATACGGATGCCTACCACAAATTCGCTTTTGAATTGGGTAAAGCTTATTACTATTCTTATAACGGAGTGGGAAATAAAGCGGCATCAAAAAAATGGCTGGGTATTGCGGCGGAGGCAGAACCCACAGCCCAGTTGAACGCAAAGAATATAGAGCGGGCTAAGAACCTGTATAAAATCGCCAGCTACTATGACAGTCTGGGAGTCCGTAATCAGGCCGGAGATTCTATGGTATCATACTCAGACTATTGGCTGGATCTTACACGGATGGTGGATGAAGAAACAGGAGATTCCGATAATATTTTAAATACCTTACAGCTTTATAAAGAGATGACATCCCAAATCTTCTCCAATGCCAATAACTTCAAGGAAGCAGGCATCACAAAGGAGCAGATGATAACCCAGCTGGCAAATATAGAAAAATGGATAAATGAATTACAGATCAACAAAGGAGATGCCAACGCATCCTTTGAAGAAGAAATCAAGAAGGACATCACAAAGAACCTGGAGTTGGCAAACGATAATGTCAGCGCAGCTTTTAATATGAGTAATATCGGACTGACTGAGGAGGGAGGTACACCTAATGCAGCAAATTCAACAGCAGATACAACTGTTTCATGATCTATTTTTAATATGCATGGGGCTGTGTCTTCTCTTTCTGGTATTGAGCCTGATGTTTTTTCTCAAATTTGATATAAGGAATATCTTCAATGTTCGCACTGGACGTTCTATAAAAAAGACAATTAAGGAGATGGAAGAAGTCAATGCGCGTACAGGCCAGCTCAGAAGGACTGCCCCATCTGCAGGAACAAGCAAACGTTTGAATAAGGTGAGAAAAGTTGATATACAGAATGTCATACAGAATCCCAGGACCTCTTCAGATCTGACATCAGGTCAGGATTCCACAGAGGTGCTCACAGGGGACACAGGCGGATATGACCTGGAGACAGCCCAGGCAGATGTGGATGAACGTTATGGAAGATTTGAAATTATTAACAGCGTGATGCTGATCCACACAGAAGAAACGGTGTAGCTGTTCCCCCAGTCTGTGTATCTGCTGCACTGTCCGTAAGAGGACAAGTCTGAAGCTATGAAGAAACTTGATCGTAATATTTTAAGAAGGTAGGAAATGGAAAAACAACAGATGAAAAAGAAGTTATGGATATCTATCGGCTGCTTTGCTCTTACATCTCTGGCAGTTCTGCTTACACCTCTAAGTGGAGATGAGGGGATAAAGAAGGCGGCAGGATATTTAATAGGAGTTTTATTTTGGCTGGGAATTGCAGGCGGGTGTTTCCTGTATTTCTGGTTGTACAGGAAAGAACATAAATTGCTGAAGCAGACCATGACAAAGGAAAAGATACCCTCCGGACTTCGGTTTTTCAGTAACCGGTTTGCAGCGGTTTCAGATGGGATACTGATCGTAACCCTTTGTCTGAACATTTACTGTATCCGTACTCTTGGCGTAAACCAGTTACTTGAACTTGCTGCCATGTTCTTATTTACCACTTCCGTGTATATGCATTTTCTGCTGAACGGAAGAGTGTTTCAATATATAACACAAAATAAAGGAAAAGGAGTACAGGGAAAATGAAAGGGAAAAGAAGATTATCGGAAAGGCTGACTGCGTTTTTGATAGCGTTTGCTATGACCGCCGGGATGGTGATGGAACCGGTTAGTGTCAGCGCCTTGCCGGAGGAGTTGGTAGGTGCCCAGAGTATGGCCCAGGCATCCGCAGAGGACTCTCAGCAGACGCCGCCGGAAACACAAGAACCTCCAATAGACGCAGGGGATAGCGGTGATGTGATACCTCCTGCTCCGTCAGTAACAAAAATAGTAGTAAACGGTCAGGTACTTTGCGGTGAAACTGCAGTTGAGGGTGCCAGGATCTCAATTGGTGAAAGTATAGTGACCACTAATACAGAAGGGGTATTCTCCTGTGAAGTCGGAGCAAACCAAAATTATGAGGCGGTAATTGAAAAAGAAGGTTTTGAAAGAAAAGTAGTTTCTCTAACCGCAGGTGAGGAAAATATTAACCTTGTAGGCATCCAGATCGTGCTGGCAGATATTGTGCTGGATAAGGAAGGGGTTAGTGTTGCGGTTGACAGTTCAGACAGAGTTAATGTTATAAATCCTGTCAGTTATGCTTCCTATAGCTGGACAATATCAGATGAAACCGTTGCCACGGTAACAGAAGGGATAGTAACAGGAGTAAAAAGTGGAAATACCGCCGGAACTGTTACCATGAATACGCCGTATGGAGCAAAGCAGAAGGAGTTTACGGTAGGCGTAGATATTGCAGCGCCGGATATGACTTTTTCTGTTGACCCATTAAGTGGTGTAAACATTGAAAAGGTAGTATTAACTGCACAAATTACTTTTGGGACAGGAACCGTTAAATTCTATTGTGATAGTGATTTGTTAGGAGAAGTCCCTGTTGAAAATAATGTGGCGCAGATGTCTTATGCTCCAAGTAATGGAAATCATGTCTTTAAAGCGGAATACACGGGAGAGGAAGGAAAATATGCCGTAGTCAGTAAGACTGGCAATGCAAATTATAAAGGCAGCCAGGAGATTGATTTTGCAGCGAATGTACCGGAGAAAGTTGTATATGGTGATGAATTTAATATATCCATAGATAAGGAGGCTTTTAAAGGTAAGGCGGAAAACCCTGTTTATACTATAGCGGTAGAAGGACAATGCCTGAAGATAAATGAAAACAATGGATATTCCGCCACAATTGAAGCTGTGAAGGCAGGCGAAGAAAAGATTATTGTCACAAGACAGGAGACAGAATCCTGGACACAGGCAACAGAAATAATAAATGTCCAAATTGGAGCTAAAACAGTCTATGTTGATAAGGATAATAGTAAGCTTGTCGTTGAGAAAACATATGACATGGAACGTGCGTATAATTTGACGGTGCGTGACAATACAAGCGGATTAGTATTTAAAGATGCAAAAAATACTGTGAATCTTAAAGTTAAGAATATACAGATACAGATGATACAGGAAGAAGCAGGTGAATATAAGGCAGAAGAGAATACAACAGTAACAGTTAGTGATATCACACTTCAGGATGCAGACGCAGATAATTATAAAATACTGTGGCCAGATGGCCCCAAAACTATCAGGGCCGACATAACGATCAAACCAAGAGGTATCGATCTGGAAGTTGTTTCAAAGGACGAGTTGAATACAAACGGGTATGTTACCAGGCAGTATGGTAAGGCGGGAGGCCCATTTATGAATGGCAGAGAAGAGGCAAAACTTGCTGTTCAGGTACGGGAAAATCCCCAAATGCCAGTTTTGGATAAAGATAAAGATGCAATTAATGAATGGGTTAAAAAACTGGAAGTAAAAGATATGACCCAAGACAATACTCTTGTCTCGGATTCACCGTATGATGCCATTGTACCTGATTTAAATGAGAATAACATTATTAAAGATAGTGGAAATGTCATTAAAGGCTGTAAGAATTATAAAGTCAATGAAAAAACATATAATTATCCATTGAAAATTATACCTATGGATATAGACGGATACGACGATTTCAGTAAGTATGTTCAATTCAATAATGCATATGTTGATGAGGATAATAGTATATGGATCAGAGGCGGTCTGGAAGGTGTGCAATACAAAAACTTTGGGGCTGCTGTGGTATTAACACCAGGGGCTGTCCTATATAAAAGTATTATATTAGAAGCAGGAAAGAATACCAGAATAGAGGATGGTAATATTATCATTCCGGAGTCTAAGGATACCGTATCGGCTTCTGTGTTCATTACATTATGCAGCAGTGATAATAATGGTCAACCTGTAAAGTGCAGTAATCCATTTGAGGTAAACCTGAAGGTTGATTCAGAAGCACCAATTGTCGAGTTTGGGGAAATAGAGAAAAAATCCACAAACCTCAGTACAAAGATTAAAGATATTCTTTTTGTTTTATTTGGTAAGACAGAGAGTAATGATGGCATCACATTCAGTCAATCATTTTCCATAAAAGATGATGGTGTGGGTATGCAAAAGGATGGAAGATGGGAATATGCAAAGTTTTATCTGAATGATTACTCAGAAAGTAAAGCAGAATTGCAGTCCTTTGTTACGGCAGATAAAGTAGAATGGGAGAAAATGGGAGAAGACGATATCAATACAGAGGGTTCCGTTTCTTTCAGGGATGATAAAGAAGGACATTACATACTTGCCGTAAGAGCATATGACCAGCTTGGTAACTGTAAAATATATTGTTCCAATGGTATGGTTCTGGAAAATAAAGAGCCGGTAGTATTTATAAAAAGCAGTATACCTGATTTTTATAATATAAAAGATAAGGGAACAGATATCACTTATAATGTTGTGATAGCTGACAGCGTAGAGGCAGTAAATGATGAGATACCGGAGACGATCAGCTCAGGGATAAAGTGCTTAAAGTACAGGGTATACAAAAAAGAAAAAGGAGAAGAGAAAGTTTTAAAGGATCAGGAGATCATTGATCTCAGTGAAAAAGAATATAGCTGGAATGATTTAAGTATAAAGAATGATGTCAACTATGTGTATATGGAAAACGAATGCTCTTTTCATGTGACAGATGAATATAATTCTAATTTTGTATATTTTGAAGCAATTGCTGTGGATAACGCCGGAAATGAAACGACGTTTGAAAAACAATTAAAGTTTGATTTTACTGCACCGGCTATCAATGTTGAATTTAAACAGAGTGAGGGAGCAGAGGTATATCAGTACCCAGATAATCCCGAATACTATAATGGAGAATGTATAGCCACAGTTACTTTCAGTGATTTGAATCTTCCAAAAGACAATAGAAATGATAGCCTAAAGGTTCATTTACAAACAGGTAATGAGGAAGAACCTGAAGAATTTGATCTATTAAAGCAGGATGATATAGAAAAGCTGAGAGAATTAGGAATACGGGCGGAAGAAAGTACAGTTTCTAAGATTGATGAAGACAATAACATAGCAGAATCTCAAATAACAGAGAGAACATTCATTCTGTTCTTTGAAGGAGATGGACATTATAAAAATGTTAAGTTTGAAGCTATAGATTCTGCAGGAAATGCAAATGACAGGAATTTGGATAAAGATTTTGTTATTGACAAGACAGCTCCTAAAATTAATATTTATTATGATGTGAACGGCGAAATGGTTCAGGGACCAATAACAGACAGATATTACACAAATGCACAGGCTGTTACATTAAATATTGATATAACGGAGCAGAACTTTAGCGGTGGGGATGATGTTAAGATTGATTTCAGGTCTTTTGCTGAAGAAAACAATCAAATAACAGCCTTACCGGAAAAAAACGGTATAGAGAAAACGGAAAACTGGACAAAAACCATACAGGGTGATGAGGTTTGCTGGCATTATGAATTTGTTTATACAGAGCAGGCGAAGTATACACAGAGTATGAAATATACAGATTTAGCCGGACACGAAGCCGAACTTGGGAAAAGTATGATCACAATTGACAGGATAAGCCCTCAAGGCACGATCCTTGTCAGTGATGAGCCACTTTGGGCAGATCTATTGGATAGTATAACTTTTGGAGGTTTTACAAGATTTTTTAATAAATCAATCAAGGTTGGATTTACCGGTGAAGACAGTTTATCACCTATCGAAAAATTCCAATATATAAAGCTGGCAAATCCATATGATGGAGATATTGAGTCATATTCCGAATGGAAAGATATCTTGTCAGGTGAAGAGAGCTTACCGGAACTCATGGCGTTGAGTGGTGAGATATCATTAGAACCTAATCAGCAATTTGTTATATATACAAGAATCATCGACAAGGCCGGAAATGCTAAATATCTCAAAACGACTCATGGAGTAGTGCTGGATGGTGAGAAGCCGCAAGCATCTATAAAAATTACAAACCAAACGACAGCGAAAAATGGAATTTTTACAGAAAATCCAGAGCTGGAGTTTGAAGCGGTAGATCCCAAAGCTGGGGATACATATTCAGGACTGGAAAAAGTGTGGTACACGATAGAATCTGTAGGTAATGTTACAGAATCCGAGACAAGAGTGCTCATGGATAATTCTGACGATCGGATACAGAGTCATGAAGCTTTCTCTGGTACCGATATAATAAATGCCGACAAGTATAATAGTAACAGTGTTAAGATTCAAATGTTTGCACAGGATTTTTCCGGGAATATAGGCAAGAGTGAAGCTGTCACCACTAAAATTGATACAACCGTGCCCACTCTGGATATAGAGTATTCGTCTGAAATAGAACCTGCATATGAATTTTATTATAATGAACCGCGTACAGCTACAATCACTATAAAAGAAAGAAATCTTAATGTAGAGGATGAAGACAGTGTATTCTTTACTCTGAAAAGGAAAGGTGAAGAGGAGGCTTCTGTTTACAGTCTGAGTAAATTGACAAAACTTCCTGGTATCAAACTGCTCGGTATCGTTGATTCAGAGAGGGATGTCAGAGAGGCATTAAGAACAGATCAAAGAACGACTACTATAAAAATTGAGTTTAATGGAGATAATGATTATACCTTTGATGCCCACTGCAGAGATTTAGGCGGATTATTAGACGAAAACGGTGACAGTAAACAAGAACGGTTTATTATTGATCAAACAGCACCAGAAATAAAAATTAATTTCAGTAATGGAAATGGAACAAAAGAATATCGTTATGATACGGAAGAGGCTGTTTATTATGACGGAAAACGAACAGTTAAAGTTACCTATAGTGACTGGAATTTGTTAATGGATGATTCAGAAGATGCATTAAATTTCCATATGAAAACAGAGGATACCGGGATCGACCAGACATATAACCTGTTAAAAGAAGAGGATGTTGAGGCTCTTAGAAATATGACATCTTCTCTGGGTAAGAAAGATAAAATTTTTGACAGTGTTACAGTGGGAAAAACGGTGATGGATAAAGATGATATTATGTCTAAAACCATTACGTTGGTATTTAATGGAGATGAGCACTATAGCAATATAAGTTTCGATTGTACAGATATACCGGGAAATGAAACTATCAGAAAAACGCAGGAAAATTTTGTGATTGATAAAACAGCTCCTGTAATGAAGGTGACTTACGATGTAGACGGTAAAAAAATGAGTGGACCTATTGCTGAGAGGACTTATACAAATGCCGGACAGATATCAATGAAAGTTGAGATTGCAGAGAGAAACTTTAAAAAGAGTGATGATTCTATTGATGTGTGGAATAGTTCAAATCCGCAGTATAATGATGCCATTACAAATCTTCCTGAAAATAAGGGTATAGAAAAAGGAGAGAAATGGAAGGGAAGCAGTAACGGCAGTAAATTACAGTGGACTTATGACTTTAATTACACAGAGGAGGCAAAGTACACGCAGTCAATCACTTATACGGATTTGGCAGGTCATACTGTAAAAATGGAGGGTAGTCAGTTTACTATAGACAGAACAGATCCGGAAGGCACTATTAATGTGAATGATGAACCGTTATGGGAGAAAATACTAAACAGTATAACTTTTAATGGTTTTAGAAGGTTTTTTAATCACAGTATTAATGTTGATTTCTCCGGAAGTGACAGTATATCACCAATAGAACCTATCCAATATGTAACGTTTACGGATGTTTATGAAAATATCCGGTCATATAACACATGGGAAGATGCTGCACCGGCAGTAAACGAAAGGACAGTTACTACCGGAAATGTGCCTATGGGGCCAAATCAGCAATTTGTCGTATATGCAAAAATAACAGATAAAGCAGGTAATGTTACATACCTGAATACAATTGAAGGCACTGTGTTAGATGCTGTAAGCCCGGAACCTAGGATAACAGTTACGAATCTAAGTCAGGCTCAGAATGGGATTTTTAATGGAGATGTACAACTGCAGATTGATGTAGAAGACCCAACATCAGGTGATACCTATTCAGGGCTGCAAAAGGTTTGGTATACCGTAAATGCCACAGGGAATTCTTCTGCTAGTGAAGAGACTGTTCTTATGGATAACAGCAGCAACAAAGTACAAGGCCATAAGACGTTCAGTCAGATCATCACAATTTCAGCGGACACTTACAACAGCAACGATGTACAGGTACGGGTTTTTGCTATGGACTTTGCTGAAAATAAAGCGGAAAGCGAAGTTACACAACTAAAGATAGACAAAACCAATCCGGTGATCTCCGTCTCCTGGGACCTCACCAACCCACTAAACGGCAGATACTACAAAGACACCCGCGCCGCAACCATCACAGTCCGTGAACGTAACTTTGACCCTAACAATGTACGTTTCTCGATTACCAACACAGACGGTGCGGCGGCATCCATTGGTGACTGGAGCATAGACAGCGCAGGCGTATCCGATGATGCTGTGAATACCTGCCAGGTATCCTTCCCTTCAGATGGGGATTATACCTTCACATTCGGCTGTACAGACCTTGGGGGCAACAGCGCGGAGTACGGACAGACTGACGAGTTTACGATTGATAAGACAGTTCCTGTCATCACGGTTTCCTATGACAATCATAACGCGAAAAATGGAAACTACTACAAAGAGGCCAGAACTGCCACAGTCAGCGTCAAGGAACACAACTTTAACGCGTCGGAAGTGAAGACTGCCATTACAGCCAGCCTTCTCGGACAGGGGATCACAGCGCCGTCGGTGAGCGGATTCTCCAACAGCGGCGATGTACACACGGCTACAATAAAATATGAGGCAGACGGTGATTACACCTTTGATGTAGATTATACAGACCTGGCAGGCAACGCTGCCGCAGATTATACACAGGAGAGATTCACTGTGGACCGCACCGCCCCAGAGGTCCAGATCTTTGATGTAAAAGATAAATCAGCCAACAATGATGTGGTGGCTCCGGGCGTAAAATATTCGGATAATAACTATGACAAGAAGAACGTAAGCATCAAAATTGAGGGGGCCAATAACGGTTCTGTAGATATTGGCCGGGTGGCAGGTGCCATCACCAATGGTGAGAGTATCAAGCTCAATGACTTCCCGCGGGAAGAAAAGATGGATGACCTGTATAAACTGACGGCAAAAGTCACAGATAGGGCAGGAAATGCCACAGAAAAATCCATTTTGTTCTCAGTCAACCGCTACGGTTCCGTATATGTGCTTGACAATGACACAAAAGACTGGCTGAGCACAGACGATGAGGTATACACATACATCAACCAGGAAAAAGAACTGGGTATCATGGAATATAATGTGGATGATGTAGATGTAAGCAAGATCACCTCCAACCGGGACGGCGAACTTACCAATCTAAAGGAGAACACCAACTATACGGTGAAAAAATCCGGAAGCGAAGTGCAGTGGAAGGAATACTACTATAAGCTGGCGGCAGACAACTTCAATGAAGAAGGAAACTACACCGTTACGCTGTATTCTGAGGACAAGGCAAAGAACAGCATGAACAATGAAAGTGTCAAGAAGGCTGGAAAGAAACTTCCTCTGGAATTCACCGTGGATAAGACAGCGCCCACTGTGGTAGTGTCCGGTGTGGAAGATGGCGGACAGTACAGAGTATCCAACCGTAGTATGACGGTTGACGCCAAAGACAACCTGTCGTTGAAAGTGGTAAGCATCACCATTGACGGTGAGACGAAAACTTACCGGGACGAGGAATTAAGAGATTTAAATGGTGTTATAAAGACACAGATCAACAGTGCCAATAAGTGGCAGAATCTGGAGATCACAGCCCAGGATGCAGCGGGAAATGTTCTGGGGCAGAAAAAAGCCGGTGAAAAAGCCCAGCCGCTGGTGATGGCGGTCCTGGTCACACCAAACATAGTTGTACAGTACTACATGAATAAACCGGTATTCTTTGGATCACTGGGCGTTCTGGCCGCACTGGCGGCTGTGATCGTAGTGATCATCATGAGACGGAAACAGCAGAACAGATAACAGAGCAATATACATTAAGAGACCTGAGCAAAGAGGCTGCTGCAGATTTAGATGCAACAGCCTCTTTTTGCAGATCGGCAGGGGGGGATGAGCCATGTTTTACGGCGGAGAGGTGCTTGACAATACTTATCAGATCATAAAAGAAATAGGTAAGGGCGGAACAGGTGTCGTATATTTGGCCTATCACCTGCGGCTTCAGAAATATGTAGTAGTCAAGAAAATACATGACAACTTTGTGGGACAGGTAAATGTCCGGACAGAGGTGGATATACTGAAAAGTCTTCACCATACAGGCCTTCCTCAGGTATATGATTTCTTTCAGCTTAGCACAGAGGTATATACCGTAATGGAACATATCCGGGGATATGATCTGCAGCATTATCTGGATGAAGGTTGTGAATTTGAAGAAAAAGATTTGATACGCTGGCTTCTACAGCTCTGTGAAGTCCTGGAATATCTGCATGCCAGAGTACCACCGGTACTTCACAGTGATATAAAGCCGGGAAATATCATGATAACACCAGAGGGTAATATCTGTTTGATCGACTTTAATATATCTCTGGACAGCAGAGAAAAAGCAGATGTCCGGGGCATGAGTAAGTGGTATGCAGCTCCGGAACAGGTAGAAAAAGCAGTGCGCCAGAAGGCCGGAGAGGACACCCGGCGTATAGTTTTGGATGGGCGCATGGATATATACAGCCTGGGGGCTGCCTTTTACAGACTGATGACAGGAAGAATCCCCACACAGGACAGCAGGGAATTTATTCCTGTGACAGCCATGGACCTGCCTTACAGCCAGGCTTTGAAAGCAATTGTTGGAAAAGCTATGGAATGGGATATCAGGAAACGCTATTCCAGTGCAGCCGCTATGCATAAAGCGCTGCTTCATATTTACAGATCAGACAGTGAATATAAGAAACTGCGCATTTTAAACATATGCCTGTACACGGGCTGCGGCCTTTTATTTCTATTGGGAATATGGAGCACTGCCTATGGATGGAAGGGAATGTGCAGAGAGGATTATGAAAAGGATTACGCAGAATTTTATTCTGCCTGTGAGAACTATGACAACGAAACTATCATATCAACAGGGATTGATATGCTGAATAATAAAAAATACAAAACCATATTGGAAAATGATGGTCAGGAGAAGGCCGGAATTCTTTATGAACTGGGAAATGCCAGTTTTGAACAGGAACAGTACGAAACCGCTGCTGATTATTACCAGGAGGCCAGGACAGAGGATCCAAAGACTGGAGTTTATTACAGGGATGAGGCCATTGCAAGGGCAAGAAGCGGGGATATCTATCAAGCTTCTTATGTGCTGGAACAGGCTGATATGCAGGGGACGGAAGATGAGGATATTCTGCTGGCAAAACAGGAGATCGCGTTTACAAAAAAGGAGTACAGCAAAGTTACAGAGATAGGGGAACAACTGGAAGACACAGGTAAGGCAGAGATCGCGGGAAGAAGTGCCCTGCTTGCAGCCGCGGCTTTTGAAGAAAAGGGAGATATGGAAAACCAGCTTCTCTACCTGGAAAAAGCATACAAGGCGGAGGGAGGGACACGCTGCCTGCGGCAGATTGGGCAGACATGCCTGGAATTGGCGCAGCAGCAAAAGCAAAGCAGGCATTATAAGGAATATCTGCAGAAAGGCCAAGCTTGTTATGTCCGTCTTCAGGAAAATCCACTCCCTTCCTTCACAGATTCTTTTAATCTGGCCATCATTTGGGAGCTGGAGGGGGAATACAGAAAGAGTTATGATATGCTGAAAAATCTATCCCGGTCAAATCCCGATTCCTACATGGTATATATGCATCTCTCCTATATCTGCTGCAAGCAGGAGGAACAGAAAAAAGTGGGGATGAGGGACTTTGAGAAAGCGAAGAAATATTATGAAAAGGCAAAAATTCTCTACCGTTCCGGCAAAGCGCAGTCTGACAGTGCCATGAAAGATCTGGAAAATATTATAGAACAGATGGACAGGGAGTGAGGATAAGATATGGATGGGGAGATCTATTTTGCGGCGGGATGTGTGCTGACAATGATATCGGTATTGTTGTTTACTGTGGGAAAAGCTGTGCTTTTCCTTAGAAAAAGGAAGTTGATCCAGGATTTCAGAAAAGTATATGAATGGGAGGAGAACGTATGAGATGTCCGAATTGTCATTCGATCGTGGGCGATAGCTGGGGAATCTGCCGGTACTGTGGATTTGATGTGGGCCAGTATATGGAAGAACCGGGAGCTGGCAGTGTGCAGACAGAGTTATCCGGTATTAAGAGTGGTGAAAGGCCGGATACCGTCTGCAGCCATGAAGAGTTCCGTTATTATAAGGCAGCTTATAACAGAGAACGGAGGCGCATTGACAGGTATAGGAGGAATATTTATATTGGACTTTTGTGTGCTGCTCTGTGTTTGAATTTGATCCAGCTTGTGATTATAGTAATCACTAATTTGTGAGAAAAACGGGGGGAAATAGCATGAGGAACAAAAAGAAAAATATCATACTGCTTATAGTTCTGGGAATTCTTTTTCTGGTACTGGCAGTCATAGGAGTGTTTTTGATAAAAAATGCCACAGAGAAAAAAGCCTACAGGGCGCACCTGAATGAAGGGCAGAAGTACCTGGAGGAGCTGAAATATGAGGAGGCGGTGGCGTCCTTTGAATTTGCCATTGAAAAGGATCCGAAGTCAGAGAATGCATACATCGGAATCTTTCAGGCCAGAGACGCACAGGGAGAATACCTGATGGCAGCAGAAATATTGCAGAAGGGCTATGCCAATACAAGGAGTGACAGGATAGATCTGCTTCTTGCCAACTATCTGGAAAAGCATCCTTCCGGCAGTGATGGGGAACAAAGCACAGAGACTGCAGGAGGAATTGAGCTGTTGGCAGAGGAATCCCAGAAAATCACCATTAACACAGCTTTTATGCAGAAGATAGCTAATTATACATATCAGGATTACCAGCGTGAATTTGGTAACTGCGTATCTCATGAAATGAAAAGTGGAGTTCTGGAAATAAAACATGCGAAGCTGGCAGGTACATTTTATTACAGGGATATAGATGAAGAAGATAACTCCATAGACGTCAAAAGCAGCTTTCCATATAAAGATGCAAAGCCCGCCTACATACGTCTGGATAATGTGGAACTGCTTTTCAGGGGTTTTGGATCAGGCATTACATATACACGTCTAAGGGAAATAGCCAGGGGCCAGGTGGAATGTACAGATAATGAAAAGAATGAAAAGAAAGAAGAAGGTATTACTATTGTAAAATTCAGCTATAAGGAGTGCGGCATCCAGATCCAGTCTGATAAAGACGGAAACATTATCAAGAGTGCGGCATGGAATAAAATTATTCCTCCCAGGCCGGACAGGGAAGCAGAAAAGGGAGTGTACCAGGGCGTCATCGTGGATGCCACTACAGGACAAGGACTGCAGGGGGCTGATGTGAGATTTATGCCCCGTGACAGAAGCCAGGAAACCGTCCGGGTACAGTCAGACGGTGAGGGTGCTTATAAAGCAGAGCTGCCGGAAGGAACATACGATGTAGAGGTCAGCAAAGAAGGCTTTATCCAGGACAGCTTTGACCTGGAGATAACAGCAGAGGAACAGCAAAGCGGAGATTCGTTTCCACTCTCCCCCAAGCTTGCTCAGGGAGAAATCCGGATCGTCCTCACCTGGGGGGCATATCCCACAGATTTGGATTCCCATCTGGATGGAACCACAACCGACGGTCACAGCGTGTACGTTTATTTTGCAAGAAGTATCAGCCGTTACGGGAATAGTACGGCAGCCCAGCTGGATGTGGATGACAGGAATGGATACGGACCGGAGACTACCACCATCTATGCGGACGGCAGTTATCGGTTCCGTGTAAATGATTTTACCCGTTCCGGAGAGATTTCCGCATCAGGGGCAGAGGTGAAGATATATCTTCCGGACCAGTCACAGCCAACTGTCTTCCAGGTACCTGACGGAGTCGGTAACCTGTGGGATGTATGCCAGATAGAAAACGGGAAGATCACCCCAATCAATTCAATAGAATAGGAGTATAAAAACTTGATAACAGGAAGCAGGGTGATAGCATGTATGCGGCTTTGATGATCGCAGCGGTTTTATTGCTGTTGTCAGCCGGATTGGCAGCAGCAGTCAGAAAAATCATACACGGCAGGGAAACACAGAAGTGTTACGAGGCAGCGCGCAGGATCATTCAGGAGGAACACCTGAATTATGCCATAAAAAATCCATTGAACAGTCATGGGGCCAGACCGCAGATGCAGAAGATCATGATCTGCCTGAAGACAGAGAATGCCAGAAAAAATAGCTATGTTTTTGATCCGGAGAAGGGAATCCATATTGGCAGGGACAGCGGAAAAAATGAAATTTGCCTCCAGGATGTAACGGTTTCCGGGGAACACTGTAGGATTTTTCTATATCAGAACCAGATTTATCTGCAGGACTGTAATTCTGCCAATGGGACTTTTTTAAAGAAAGGAACCCGCAGGCCTTGTGCCCTGCATGGAAATGCGGAGATGCTCCGCAATAAGGACAGGATATATGTGGGAAATACGGTGTTTAGGACTATTATTTTCTACTGTGACATGCTTACAGCATAGATGCAGAATAAAAACACGGGTGATAGCAGGGGGAAAACATGATAGTAATTGTATATAATTCCGGGGTCTACAAAGAATATCTGCTTCCTAATATAACAAATGCAGATTATACACTGAATCTGGGAGAGACATCTCTTGGTCTGACAAAGAATGTGGAGGTGTTGATGGAGATCACTGCAGACACATGGAAACTGCTGTCGGGAGAGGGATATACCATCAGCGAAGATCAAAAGGTGCTGACAGAGAGAGTCATCATGGACGGGGATATTATTGATCTTATAACAAATGCAGGAGAAATCATGCAGCTCATTGTAGCGGATGCTGATTTTGATTTCCCTGTTATGCAGAAGTTTGATATCAGCGGTGAGAGTTATATCACCATTGGTAAAAATGAGGACAACAGTATCATCTATAACTTTCAGCATCTTATATCAGGCTGCCACGGTATCCTGGAGAGAAGAGGCGGAAGCCTTTATATCCAGGATACCAGCGCAAACGGCATCTTTTATAAATACAGACGGATCACAGGGAATAAAAAACTGGAATTTGGGGACTGCATTAATATATTCGGCCTTAAGCTTCTGTATTTGGAGAATGTCCTGGCAGTGGGAACCTGTTATGGGGAGTTCCGCATCCAGGAAAACAGTCTGTGTCCGTATATTGACGCGGACTTAAGGGCTGTAAAACAGGCGGAAGCACTTCAGGGAGAAACGGGATCCGGTGGGGGAAGAAACCTGCGTAAAGCCCAGGTGCAGTATTTTAACCGCTCACCGCGTAATATACCTTCCATAGCCACGGAACCGATGGAGATTGAGGCGCCTCCCAATCCCCATAGGATGCAAGAAAAACCTGTTTTTCTCACCATTGGACCCGCCTTTACTATGGCAGTCCCAATGCTCCTAGGATGCAGTATGGCCATTCTCAGCTCCAGGATCGGGGGACGGTCCTCCGGTGCGTATATGTTCACAGGCCTGATCACAGCAGTGTCTTCTGCTGTTTTGGGAGTTTTTTGGGCACTTATGAATCTGAAATATTCTAAGAAAGAGCTGCAGGAAGAGGAGGAGCAGAGGTTTAATGCCTATGGAAATTACCTGATCAAAATTGCAGATTCACTGAAAGCAAAGTACGAGCAGAATGAAAGGGCTCTTCACCAAATGTATCCGTCCGCAGCAGAGCGCTGTGGATATGGGGAGACATCACCAGCCCTGTGGAACAGAAACCATACACACCCGGATTTCCTCTATTACAGACTGGGGACCGGAGATATACCATTTCAGGTTGACATCTCTATACCGAAGGAAAAGTTTACACTGATCAATGATTCCCTGCAGGAGAAGCCGGCGCTGATCAGGGATGAATATAAAATATTAAAAGGTGTTCCTGTGGGTATACACCTCTCCAGATATCCCCTGATAGGGCTTGTGGGAGGAAGCGGGAAGGATGGAGCTGTAAAGCTCATGCACATTCTTGCCGCAGGAATCGCAGCCGGCAACAGTTATACAGATGTAAAAATGGTATTTGTCTATGACCGTAAAGAAGTACCATCCGTAAAAGCGTGGGAATGTATGAAATGGTTTCCTCATGTGTGGTCAGAGGACAGGAAGATACGTTATCTGGCTTGTGACGAGCCTGAGAAGGGAGATGTTTTTTTTGAACTGGCCAATACCCTGCGGTTACGCAAGGAGCAGAGTTCCGGTATCGGAAAGAAAGAGAGGGTAAAACCTTATTACATTCTGTTTTTGTGGGACGCCAGACTGCTGGAAGGGGAACTGATAAGAAAATATATCTACGAACCAAAGGCGGAATACGGATTCACCACCTGCATCATGGCTGAGACCTGTGAGGAACTGCCTAACGTATGCGAGGATATCATTCAAAATGATACATATTACCAGGGGTTTTATAATGCTATGGAAGCCAGCACGCTGAGGCAGAAAATAATGTTTGATACAGTAAGTCCGGCGCGTCTGGAACGTTTTGGAAGGAAGATTTCCAGGCTCAGGGTAAATGAGGTGGAGAGTAATGCGGATATCCCAAACAGCCTTGATTTTTTCCAGATGTATCAGGTTCATTCTCTGGAAGAGTTACAGGTGGCTGACAGATGGAGAAAAAACAGGACATATAACAGTATGAAAGCGCTTATTGGAAAAAAGGTGGGGGACGCGGATTGCTATCTGGATATCCATGAAAAATATCATGGCCCCCATGGCCTGATGGCAGGTACCACAGGTTCGGGAAAAAGTGAAACCCTGCAGACATATATGCTGTCCCTGGCTATAAACTTCAGTCCGGATGATATAGGATTTTTTGTCATTGATTTTAAAGGAGGCGGAATGGCAAATCTGTTCTCCAATCTTCCGCACATGGTGGGGCAGATCTCGAATCTGTCAGGCAATCAGGTGCGGCGTGCCATGATATCCATAAAAAGTGAAAATATGCGGCGTCAAAGGATCTTTGGTGAATACGGTGTCAATAACATCAACCTTTACACAAGACTGTATAAAAACCATGAGGCATCCCTCCCCATTCCCCATCTGTTCATAATCATTGATGAATTTGCCGAGCTGAAGCGGGAGGAGCCGGATTTCATGCGGGAACTTATCAGTGTGGCACAGGTTGGACGAAGCCTGGGTGTACATTTGATCCTTGCGACGCAGAAACCCAGCGGAACGGTGGATGATAATATCTGGAGCAACTCCAAGTTCCGGCTATGTTTAAGAGTTCAGGACAGGCAGGACAGTAATGATATGCTTCACAAGCCGGATGCGGCATTTATCACCCAGGCTGGCCGTTGTTACTTACAGGTAGGGAATGATGAGATATATGAATTGTTCCAGTCTGGGTGGAGTGGGGCTATCTACAGTGAAAATATGCAGGATAATGACCAGGACAGTGCGGTGCTGCTCACCAGGACAGGGAAAGCTGCTGTGGTCGGTAATCGGAAAAAGAAGAAACAGAAGACAGAGGATACCGGGAAAGTAAAAGAAGTTACCCAGCTTGACGCCGTAGTGGAGTATCTGGCAGCAGCCGCGGTGGAAAACGGATATGATTACCGCATGCGGTTGTGGCTCCCGGTTCTGCCGTCTGTGCTGTATCTGATGGATCTGCCCGGATATCAGGCGGCGGGGTATGAGGACAGGGTATATAAAAGCCGGGAAGGAAGATGGAATTTATCCGCTTATGCAGGGCTTTGTGATGACCCGGTCAATCAGGCACAGGGACCTCTGTCTGTGGATTTTTCTGAAAATGGGCACCATGCTGTATGCGGAACTGTAGTGAGTGGAAAAAGTACATTTTTGCAGACACTACTGTTTTCATTGATAACAAATTATTCACCGGACTACCTGAACATATATGTCCTTGATTTCAGCAGCCGGATGCTGGCTCCCTTTGAGGGGCTGGCTCATGTGGGGGGTGTTATCTATGAGGATGAGGAGGAGAAGCTGGGGAAATTTTTTCATTTGATGCGTACTTTCATGGAGGAGAGAAAGGCCCTTTTCAGAGGTGGAAATTACAGCCAGTATGTGCAGGCTTATGGGGTAAAGCTGCCCGCGATTTTGATCGTTATTGATAATTTTGCAGGGTTTAAGGAGAAGACAGACAATGTATATGAGGAAACCCTCATTCAATTGTCAAGGGAGGGGGCAGGATACGGAATGTATCTGCTGATCGCTGCGGCAGGATTTGGACTTTCAGAGATCCAGAGCCGTATAGGCGATAATATCCGCACCGTGATATCCCTGGAGATGGGTGATAAATTCAAATATATGGATGTTCTGCGCACAACCCAGATCCCGGTTCTGCCTGAAGCTGAGGTAAAGGGAAGAGGTCTGGCTTTTGTGGAAGGGAATCTTCTGGAATTTCAGACAGCGCTGGCGCTTCCGGCAGAGGATGACTTTGAGAGGGGGAAGGCGATCGCTGACGTCTGCAGAAAAATAAGTGATCATTGGACCGGAAAAAAGGCAAAGACCATTCCATATATACCGGAAAATCCACAACTTTCCGATTTGGCCGGGCTGGAGGAGTATGCAAAAGAAAACCGGCAGGGAGAGCAGCTCCCCTTTGCCTACAGGATGGAGGATGCGTCACTGTATAGTGTGGATCTGAAATATACATACTGTTACTTTATCATGGGCAGGCCTCGGACAGGAAAAACCAATGTACTGAAACTGCTCCTTCATGCAGCCTGCGGGCAGAGCGCGGATGTGAAGGTCATAGAGACAGAGAGCACGGAACTGAAACGGGCAGCACAGGAATATAAAGTATCTTATCTGAATACGCCTGAGGATGTATTCCGGTATTTCCAGGAGCTGACACCTGAGTTTGTAAATCGCAATAAGAAAAAGAAGGCATGGCTGGCGGAGGGTGTTTCAGAGGAAGATATTTTTGAACGCATGAAGGAAACACCTCCAATCTATTTATTCCTTGCAGATTTGGCAGGGTTTTTAAAGATGATCTACAGGCAGAATGGCTCCATCAGCCCTATGAATGGGTTTGTGGAAAATATTATGGAGAAAGGAAGTTTACATAATATATATTTCTTTGGGTGCCTGAATACGGAGGAAGCTGCTCAAATAGCGGGTTATAAAGCCTATTCCTGTTTTACGGGATATAAGACAGGAATCCATCTGGGTGGAAATCTGGCTTCACAAAGAATTTTTAACTTCCAAAATATACCCTATATGGAATTGAACAAAGGAATGAAAAGGGGATTGGGATATGTGCCTGACAGGGAGGATGATTCTGTGGCTGAAAAAGTAGTGATCCCACTTGCCGGGAGGATGGATAAGAATGGTTGAGATGCTGATATCGGGAAGAGGGAAACAGGAGGTGGAGAGCATTTACCGATGTTCCAGAGAGCTGGCAGCAAAGTTTACGGAGGAGAAGTGGGAATACTACTGTTTCTGCACTGCAGACAGTCTCAATGGGTTCGTAGATCAGAAGCCTCTGTTGGATATGATCTGTGTGGACTTGACCATGTCGGATGCCCTGACAGCGGTACAGAAACTCAGAAAATTTAACGGACATGCGTATATTACAATTGTGGCAAGTCCGGATATATCACCGGCTGTCTATATGCGGCCTGGTATCATGGCAGGTTCCCTGATGCTGAAACCTTTGACAGAGAAACAGGTCCGGCAGGTCATGACGGAGGCTTTCCAGGTATTTGTAAAGCGATTTGCGGACAATAGTATAAAAGAACAGTTCGTGATAGAGACAAGAGAAGGCAGGACGCTGATCAATTATTCCCAGATTTATTATTTTGAGGCCAGAGAGAAGAAGATTTTTCTGATCACAGAGACTCGGGAAATTGCCTTTTACGACACGATCGATCACCTTCTGGAGGCGCTTCCTGATGGATTTCTGCGCAGTCATAGAAGCTTTGTGGTAAACAGCGGCAAGATAGACAGTATACGCCTGGGGAAGAATATGATCCTGCTTGAAAATGGAGAGGAGATTCCCATTTCCAGAAGCTTCCGCCAGGTGTTTAAGGAGTTCGGAACATGATTCATGAAGTTTATGAGGCATATCTACTCTCTCAGGAGGAATTCGGTATTCTGCTCAGAGCATCAGGATGCAGCGCTTTTTATGGATTTCCAATAGAGGGGAACAGCCTGAACAGAAAGGAGCTTTTGCTCAAGCTGCATCAAATGGTGAAAAAGGGGTTTTTGATCTCAGATGGGAAGCGTTTTTTAATGGACGCTGCTTTGGCCTCCTGTGTCCGCATCCTTGCGGACGCAAAAAAGATGCTTCTGGTGTCTGTTAAGGACCCTCCGCTGCCAGTGTACTGCTGCTATCCGGGACGGCAGATCGTAATTTGTGAGTGGATGAGCAGAAGGGACGGCTATGTAAAACTGAAACAGACAGATAGTGAAAAATTCTATGAAATGCTGGTAGAAGAGGGATATTTCCCTGCCATGGGGGAGGGGAGCCTGCAGCTGCTGGATAACCGCACAGGAAGCCTGGAGAGAAGTCTCACATTACAGAGAATTGGCCTGGAGCAGGTTTTGCTGCTGGAAACAGAGGAGGGAAGAACCGGGAAGCTCTATTCGGAGGATGCTATAGAGCAGATGTTTTGTGCTCTGACAGGAGGCGGATTTTATGATATTGGTTGATGTCTATGTACCGGTGATCAATAAGATTTATGATTTTCATCTGGACGAAAACGCGGTTGTATGGAACGTGATAGAGGATATGGCAGATATGATCTGTCAGAAAGAGCAGTATCGACTAAGGGGAGAGCTGTCACAGCTTGCTCTGTGGATGACGGAGAGAAAGATGAAACTGGATAAGAGAGGAACCCTATTTGAAAACGGCATCCATTCAGGGGAACGGCTTATGCTGGTATAGGTGCAGTTCATCCATGTAAGTCTGTTATTTATCGCCTTTCTATCTAAAGGCGTGAGATAAATGGTAGGATAAAACTACCAAATAAAATAAAACGGAGGAAAAAAATATGGCATTGATCAGAGTAACTGCAAAGGAGTTGAAGGCCAAAGCAGAGGAATTGAGAGGTCTCAATGGACAGTTCAAATCTGCAGTAAGTGAATTGGAAGGAACAGAAGGACAATTGACAGGCATGTGGGAAGGCGAGGCAAAGAATGCATTTCACAACGCATTCCAGTCCGATAAGGCGCAGATGGACAATTTTTACAATGCAATAGAAAACTATGTGGCCCGACTGGAGTCGGCTGCAGCCAAGTATGAACAGACAGAAAACGCCAATGTGGAAATCGCAAATACCAGAAGCTACCGATAACAATCTGAAAAGGAGATGGAATTATGGAAGGTACATTAAAAGTTACACCCGAACAGCTGTCACAGACAGCACAGGAATTTGGAAACAAAGCGGGAACGATCGGCAATCTTACCTCAGAGATGACAAATCTTGTGGCAGGTTTGTCTTCCTCCTGGGAAGGTGAGGCATCCACTGCATACATTGCGAAATTCAGAGGTTTGGAAGATGATATCCAGAGAATGATCCGCATGGTGCAGGAGCATTCCACCGATTTGGAAGAAATGGCAAGGAACTACATGGAAGCGGATAATTTTGTAGTGCAGGAGACCCAGAGCCTGTCTTCTGACGTATATCATAAAAATATGTGGGAGAGAAATACAGCCGGCGGGGGCGGATACTCCCGCCGGATTGGTATATCCGAATAAGAAAACAGGAGTGATGACTTGGTCTGTATAGATTTAGGGGAAGCTCAAAGAGCAGCCGCTCTGTTGGAAAAACAAACAGGAACACTTAGAATGATCAGTGCCGGGCTGGACGAGATTTCACAGGAATTAAAAAGAAACAAAGTGCTACTGTACGCAGGCACGGCAATGGGAGAAGGAGCTGGCAGACTGGCAGAGCTGTCCAATATCATGGGACAGATGGAAAGGGCACTGGAAATGACCACTGCATATAAACAACAGACAGAGGTGCGCATCACAGAACAGTACGAGGGCAGCAGCAGAAGCTATACAGCCCCGAAGACCGTATTGGTAGACTGTGCGGCGTGGGAAAAGCTGCCGGATGATATATTGATATATTAACGAGATTCAGGAAGGGGGTGTTTATTGATGGCAGAATATATAGAGGCTGCGACGGAACCGCTCAGCGCGGATAAAGGAACCATGGAGGCGGAATTGAATGCTGTGTGCGCGGAACTACAGCAGCTTTTTCAGGAAATGGAGGAGCTGGATTCTATGTGGGATGGACCTGCCAGCCAGGCGTTTGCAGTGCAGTTCCAGACCGATTACCAGATCATGCAGGACATTATAGAGAATCTGAAAGGGTTTATTCAGTGTATGCAGTATGCTGCAGATGAATATAACAAGTGTGAAAATACCATTGCTGAACTCATATCGGCAATTCGGATATAAATACGGAGGAATTGGTTATGGCATTGGAGGGAATACTCAGGGTTACCCCTGAACAATTGATCCAAAAGGCGGATTCTGTATCTGCCCATGTGTCATCTGTACAGAATCATCTGGCAGCTATGCAGGAAGCTGTGGGACGCTCCGGAGGATACTGGAACGGAGACGCGGGTGACATGCATCGGAGAACATATGAAGACAAGCAGCCTGTGCTGGAAGAGATTCTGAAAAGACTGGGGGAACACAGTACGGATTTAAAGCTTATGGCCCAGAATTATCTCCAGATGGAGCAGGAGGCTGTGGAGATGATACAGGAGCTGCCGTCGGATGTGATCAGCTGATAGGAGGAAATCTGTATGAATGCAATAGAGTTTGATTTCAGACAGGCGAAGCAGCAGGCGGAGAGCCTGGATGATCTTGCATCCAGACTGGAAAGTATGGCAGCCAATGAATTCAGGGATGTAATGCAGAATCTTTCAGGTCATTGGAAAGGGGAAAATGCAGTCTCCTATTTTCAGAAGGGAGCCCGGCTGGAGAATGAATTGGTGAGGACTGTGAAGGAGATACATAAGACAGCGGAGAGTATCCGTGTTACGGCAAAAAAGGTATACGACGCTGAGATGTATGCCAAAAGACTGGCTGAGGAAAGGTCTTTCAGAAGCGGCGGGGGAAGCAGCGGCGGGGGAGGGAGCAGCAGGTCATGGTAGAAGTATTGTATCTGCTGGCTGGTTTACTTGCAGTTTTGCTCATTATTCTGATCTTCCTGCTTATCCGGAGGCGGAGAAAGTCTTATGTAGTTCCAAAAGTAAAGGTAAAAAAAGGTGTCTTTGTAAATGAGAACGGTATTAATGTGGAAAGCGGACATCTGGGCAGCGGAGATTTTTTTCGTGGTACGGGAAAAGAGAGATTTGAGACAGTCTGTATGAGCGAAGAATTAAGAGAGCAGACCTTTGGCCTTCGGAGAAAGCAGATCCGTCTGACAGAAGTTACAGATGGCAGGGTGTATCAATCAGTTTTTGCAAATGGTCTGATCATAGGCAGAAAAGAGATGGATCAGGAGGGATATCCCAGTCTCATGATACTGGACACCTCTATATCAGGAAAACACTGCCGTATTTTTATGCATGGAGATACTGTATATGTAGAGGATATAGGGTCAACCAATAAAACCTTTCTAAATGGAAGAGAAATAACTTCTGCCCAGCCGATACAGAATGGTGATGTACTCAGGCTGGGCAGGAAGGAGTTCCGGGTGAAGATGTGGTGAGAAATTTTGTGTATCAGTCTTTGACTGCCCTGGCGTATTCATTTAGAATCACCAGCGCGGATACCAGTTTATCATGGGGTAAAGCGCGGAGGATTTCAATAATGGCGTCGGAAGCAAAGTCACTTTTATTCCCAAAGACAATATAATCTGCACTGATATTGGCTCCGGTGCAGATTTTGTTTAACGTCTTGATTGTTATACTTTTTTTTCCGCGCTCAATATCAGCCAAGAAACTGTCTGATATATCACAAATTTCGCTGAACTGTTCCCGCGTCAGGTGAAGAGCTTCACGAATTTCTCGTATCCGAAGTCCTACGGTAAGGTTGTAATCATTTTTAAGCTCCATAGACAAGTCCTTCCTTATACAATAACCATGGCCAACAGATGAACATATATACTAAAATTGTACTAAAAAATTAGAAAATTAACATATTCTATGGAATAACTAGACAAATGCTAAAGACAACTCAGTAAATGAATATGGCAAATTAGAGAGTAAAATATACATCCTATAATTGGGCTTTATAAAAGTTTAAGAAAATATTCTGTCATTCTATAGAATATATATAGATATTTTATAGAATACATATGACATAAGGGGGGCTTTCATGAAAAAAGGCAGTGGTATCACAAAGAAAAATTTGTTCTGGCGTGTCATGAAAATACCTGCAGTTGTTATTGCCTGTATTTTAGGGCCAATGCTGCTTCTGTACCTGATACTTGGCATTACGGGCAGGAACAGCATCGGTGTAACAGCAGAGCTGGCAGCAGCGGACGTTTTTTTATATCTGATGATCGTAGGGGCAGTCGCCATTTATCCCTGTAGCGGACTTCGCTGTCTGACGCGCCAGGAGAGATATCTGAACAAATGTTTTGAGGAAGAAATGAAGGAGAAGTGCCTAGATCAGGAAGGAAAATATATGGCTTTTGACTGGTACGTCAGACAGAATAAAAGCTGCCTTTATATTTTTCACAGAGATGCTGTACAGAGGATGGATGAGATTTATAGGAAAGATGCAACGCGTTATGGTATGCGTGTTGTCCTGAATACGGATGAGGTGTACAGGGTTTTATCTCCTATAGATAAACAAGAGCTGGAACAGCTGAGAGACTGGTATTACGGAGAGGGAGGACGGGTATAACATGGCGGATTTTAAAGTAAATACAAATGGATTGGAACAATGTGCATCAAGAAAACAGCAGACATCGCGCCAAATAGCAGCTATGGAAAATGAGCTGGAGGATATTCTTGCAAGACTCAGCATTCACTCATCTTCCGCAGGCATCATAAAAAAAATGCTGAGGGAAAACATGCAGGCAGTGCACGGTAACGCGGATAAGCTCCGTGTTATGTCCGAGACATTGTTTCAGGCAAGGCAGATATACCAGAGTACAGAAGAGAAAATACTGGGCCGGGAAGAAAGGGAAGTGCTGAACCGGAAACTGGGGGAATTGACGGATAAGATGCGGGAGACAGGGCCGGTTGTTGGACTTGAGAATGCGGGTTGTTATGGTGGTGACCCGGTAAATCTGTGCAACGGCAATTATATTTATGAAAAAGAGTTTTTATTGATCGACGGCACGATCCCTCTGGAATTCCATGTCTTTTATAACGGTCTGCAGGAAAATGCGGGAATACTGGGGAAGGGCTGGAACCATAACTATGAGACACGCCTTCACAGTGACGGGGATATGGTGTATATCAGCAGAGGCGATGGGTATCAACAGACGTTTTATAAAGCGGCAGAGCAGCGGTATATAGGATTTAACGGTACCTTTGATGTCCTGGAAGAGAACGGTGACACTTACAGGCTGAAGAATAAAGAAGGGGAAGTTTTGACTTTTTCAAATTCAGGTCTTCTTTTGACAAAGAAAAATACAGATGGAGAAGGACTTACATTCACTTACAGGCAGGATGGAAGGCTTGAGAAAGCGGAGAATCAGGCGGGGGATCATCTGATTTTTAAGTATGATCGGGAACATCTTATCCGAGTCCGGGATCATACTGGGAGAGCGCTGGATCTGGGATACAGCGGTGGTCTGCTGGATGAAATAGTGAACCCTGCGGGAGAGAAGCTGCATTATGGTTATACGCCGGAAGGAAAGTTAAGCAGCATAGTCAGAGCGGATGGTATCGTCATGCTGGAAAACAGATACGATACACACAACAGAATCCTTACACAGAAATTCCCGGATGGAGGGGAGATTCATTATGAGTACCTGGATCATAAAAATCAGGTAATTGTGACGGAGCAGAATGGAAACCGTGTGATCTGTGAGCATGACAGCAGATATCGGAACGTAAGAAATATTTATGAGGACGGGGAGGAGATTTTCACTTACAATGAACAGAACCAGAAGACATCCTTTACTGACAAAAGGGGCAGCAAAAATGTCTTTCGATATGATGAAAAAGGCAACCTGATCTGCTTTGAAAATGCGGAAGGTGTGGCTCTTGAGCTTTCATATACTGCAGATGATAAAATCTGTGAGATGGGAATCAATGGTTCCTGTATGTACCATGCGGAATACGACGAAACGGGGCATCAGAAAGCTGTTCAGGATGTCCTCGGAGGGAGGACCGAATTTACTTATGACAGGCATGGCAATATAACGGCAGTTGTTCAGCAGGATGGAAGCTGTACACAGATGGAATACGATGAGGCTGGACATGTGACAGCTATAAAGTATCCTTTGGGAAGTAAAGTCCGTTATGTGTATGATGCCCTGCACCGCGTGACAAAGACTATAGACGGAAACGGAAATATCACGTGTTATTCTTACAACAGTAAAGATGAACTGATCAGAGTCACAAATGCAGAGGGACATTCCCAGTATTATGAATATGATCAAAATGGAAATGTAATACGATTTCAGGACTTTGATGAAAATAAGATCACGGTTGCTTATAATGAATGGAATAAACCGGTTTGCATAACGGATAAAAATGGAAATCAGACAAAGATGCAGTATGACAAAATGTGGAATCCCATAAAAGTGACAGACCCGGAAGGTAATAATACGGAGTATGTGTATGACAAGCAGCAGCATGTCACTCAAATCCTTTCACCGGATGGCAGCAGAACAGGATTTTCCTATGATCCCTGCGGAAATTTAGTAAAGAGAACGACACCAGAAGGGCAGGTTTATGAGTTTACATACGATAGAATAAACCGTCCGGTCATGGTGAAAGAGCCAGACGGAGCTGTCAGGAGTGCAGTATATGATCGGTTTGGGCAGGTGGAATCCGTGATGTATCCGGATGGCGGAAAAGAAAGTTATGAATATGATAGATTGGGCCGGATGATCATCCGCACGGACAGGCAGGGGTATACCGTTTATCTGGGATATAACAGACTGGGCCTTTTGGAAAGTGTTTCAGATGACAGGGGATGGCTGGAGAAATACGAGTATTATCCCGGAGGACTTCTGAAAGCGGAATACTATGCGGATGGAAGATCCAAAATCTATACATATGACGGAAACAGAAATATTGCCTCGGTAACGGATCAGAACGAGAGCTGCTGGCAATTTCTTTACGATTCCCTGGACCGCGTCACAGAGGCTGTGAATAGCGGCGGCCCCAGAGAGCAGTATGCGTATGATGCCGTGGGTAATCTACTCAGCGTGACCAACGGGGAACAGGAGACGATCTGCTATGAATATTCTCCTATGGGAGAGTTGATCCGGGTCACAGACCCTATGGGAAATGAGACTTTTTACACATACGATAAACGAAATATGCTTACCGGGATTTATCAGGCGCAGTCAGGCCAGCCAGACATCCGGAAAATCCTGCAGATGAACCGGCAGCAGAAAGATATCCGCAGAACTCTTTATCAGCGGGATGCTGCCGGGCGGATCACCTGTGTGGAAGATGCACTGGGGAACAAAACACAATACACATACGACGGAAACGGTCATATAACTTCTATGCTGGATGCCGACGGCAATCTGACCAGGTACGATTATCATCCCGATGGTACGCAGAAACAGATCTGTTTTGCTGACGGAAAAAGTATACAGATGCGGTACGACAGTCTGAGACAACTGACGGAGATGGAAGACTGGATGGGAATCACAAGGATAAAAAGGGATTCAGCGGGCAATGTCACATCTGTGGAAGAACCTTCCGGTGACTGTATGAAATTGCAGTGGAGCCGGAGAGGGGAGTGCACCGCTATGGAATATCCGGATGGTACAAAAGCCGGATATACCTTTAATGCCGCATCCCAGCTAACAGAATTTTCACAGGGTGACAATAGGGTCCAGTATTCCTATTATGACAATGGGCTGCTGAAAGAAAAACAGTTCCCCGGAGGCAGATTCAGCAGGTTCCAATACGATAAGCTTGGACAGATCACCGCTCTATGCCATGGGGATGCAGAGCGTGTATTTTCAGAGCGGGCTTTTGCATATGACAAAGCGGGACGGAAGAAGTCCGCTGTGCTGCAGGGAATGATGGAGGGGGAAGCCTCCGGCAGTTATGAATATCAATACACACCGGCAGGATGCCTGGAAGCAGTCATGAAGGATGGGCAGATGCTGCAGCATTTTTCCTATGATGCATTTGGAAACAGGCGTTATATGGACGAACAGGGAAAAGTGATAAGATATGAATATAATGAGTTAAATCAGCTCGTTAGCTGCGATGAAGGCAGCAGGCACTTTAAATATCTCTATGACCGGCGCGGAAATATGACAGAGGAGTTTTGTAACGGGCAGTCCCGCCGCATATTCAGATTCAGCGCTCTGAACCGTCTCGAGGAGATACAAGCTCCGGAAAACAGGCAGACCTTTAACTACAATGGCTTCGGAGAACGGGTAACTGCATCTCTTTTTGATCCTGAAAATCAATTACTGGAAAAGGTCAGATATTTTAACCATCCGGGTAGGGGGTATAACAACCTCATCAGTTCTGTCAGAGGAGAGGAGCGTGTTAATTACTTTTGGGATATAGGCCTTATTCAGGAAACATGCGGTCAGGAAAACAGGTATTTCTGTCTGGATGAACTGTTGACACCTGTGGGAAGTTTCAAGAAAGACGAATTTTCTTCTGCCGATATATTTGGCAGAGGTGGGGGCACAGCGGGCAGGGATGATTTTGGATTCACAGGATACAGAGCCGAGAAAACGGAAGGGATATTATTTGCGCAGCAAAGGGAGTATATGCCTGCATATGGCCGTTTTATGAGTCCGGATCCAATTCACGGAAACATATGGAAACCTCTGACACTGAATGGATACCTGTACTGTATGTCTGATCCGGTGAATTATGTGGATCATAGCGGGATGATCGCGGTTTGGCTGGCCGGAGGCATCGTCGGGGCAGCGTTTAATTTTGTGTCAAAGCTGGCAGGTGATGTTGTCCATTCGGTGAAACAGGGAAAGTGGACCATGAGTTCATGGCAGTCGTATGTGGGGACCGCTATCGGAGGATTTACCAGCGGCAGCCTGCTGATGGTGACAGGCAATCCGGTACTTGCAGGTGCTGCAGGGGAATCTGTGGATACTTTCCTTTCGGGGACTCTTGAGAAGGTTACCGGAGCCTTAAGTGCTTCGGATAAGAGCTGGGACGGCATACTTATGGATACATTGCATGACGGAATAATAGGAGGGATCAGCAGTTTTACTTTTGGAAATGTAGGGAAATACATTAAAATCCCGGGTATAACATCAGGAAGAGGGAGTTTTTCGTCAGTGTGGAAACAGATAGTGACTAAGGCAAAGAAGAAATTGATCAAGAATGTAACAGCCAAAACTCTGATGAAAGGTCTTGTGGCTTACGGAGGAATGAAGTTTATTGATCAGCTTATTGATTCAGGTAGAAAAACACTTCAAGATACTATGAAAGAATGGGGGAGGGGAGGGATACAGGCGGTACTGGAACGTCTGTTTCCCAAATCGACAGGCACCAGCAGCAGCAGTGCACTCATCGGGGCAGTTCTGGCGGCGTTGTCCAACAATCCCGGAATCAATATCTCCTGTGCTGCAGGTGGAACATAAATCGTACAGATATATGTTTGAATATCCCGGCATAATCATATATAATAAAATTAAAAAGATATTCTGAACAAAACATCAGAAATGGAGTTTTATTATGCAGATCATAGACATGCATTGTGACACCATCAGCAAGATCCGCCGGGTGGAAAAAGAGGGCAGTCCCGCCAGCCTCCGCCAAAATGCCCTCAGTGTGGATTTGGAAAAAATGAAAAAAGGGGGTTATACCCTGCAGACCTTTGCTATTTACGTCAACTGGGAGGAAGAGCCGGACGCGGAGGCAGCCGCCAGAGAAATCCTGAAAATCTTTCGGCGGGAAATGCAGCAAAACGCAGACCTGATTTCCCAGATCAGAACCTACAGGGAGCTGGAAGCAAACGAAAGAGCAGGAAAGATGTCAGCCCTTCTCTCCCTGGAGGAGGGCGCCATATTCCAGGACTCTGTGGATTCCCTCAGATGGTTCCAGGAACAGGGAGTCAGAATGGCAACCCTGACCTGGAACTATGAAAACGATCTTGGGTATCCCAACTGCATGGGCAATCCCTTAACCCAGGAAATCTGGAGCTGGGGTGATGACCGCGGATTAAAAGAAAAAGGCATCCGGTTTCTGGAAGAACTGGAGCACCTTCACATACTGGTGGATGTCTCTCACCTGTCGGACGGCGGATTCTGGGATGTGGCAAAACACTCCACCCGTCCTTTTCTTGCCAGTCACTCCAATGCAAGAGGCCTGGCAAAAGCTTCTGCCAGAAACCTCACAGACGATATGATCCGCACCCTGGCCGGCCGGGGCGGCGTCATGGGCCTGAACTATGCCGTCTCTTTCATGCGGCCTGCCTGGAAGCCGGGTGAGAACGGCACCACAGTAGAAGAGATTATACAGATGGCAGATTACATCACAAACGTGGGCGGAACCGAATGCCTGGGCCTTGGCAGCGATTACGACGGTATCCTGGAACTACCCGAAATCTCTGACTGCAGCCGGATACAGTTTTTGGCAGAGCAAATGGAAAAACACGGTTTTACATACAGCCAGACAGAAAAAATTCTGGGAGGCAATGTAAGAAGGTTCCTAAAAGAGAACCTTTTCTAGGGTGACAGTTCACGGAAGGTGCCTTAAACCACTTGAACTGTAAAAAGGGATCATGCCTGATTTCATCTAAATTCCCCAGACCGAATCACGCATGATTCCGGACATCACACAAAAACCAGCCGCCCCTGCTCCCAGCACGCTATCCACATTACCAGGTGTGATTCCGCCAATTGCATACACAGGAATCCGAACCGATTCACAAACACTTCTCAAAAAAGGCAATCCTCTTGCAGGAATCCCCTTCTTACAGTCCGTCAAAAACACATGGCCCGCCGTCACATAATCTGCTCCCATCCTTTCCGCCATAACAGCCTCCGCCACCGAATGAACCGACACGCCGGCCATCGCAAAGTCTCCCGGCAGATCTCCCTTCTCACTACCCAACCGGAATTGGTCAAATGACATATGGATCCTCGAACACCCAAGCCTTAGCGCAGCCTCCGGCCAGGAGTGCAAAATACAGGCAGTCCCATACCTCCGGCAGATTTCCAAAACCCTCTCAGCCAGTTCAAAATATTCTTCCCCATCCAAATCCTTCTCCCTCAGCACAATCCCCCCCGGCCCCTTCGCCGCAATCCTCTCAACCCTCCCAAGAAAATCCCCGTCACAAATCCCCCGATTCGTCACCCCCAGCATCTTCTCAAACGAAATCCCATTCAGACATTCATCCATAAACCCATCCCCTCCACTGCTTCCGTCCCCCTTTTTTATCCCCAACTAAACAAACACATAATCATTCAAAACCGGCTGCATCCCCCTCTCCAATACATCCCGATAGACCTCCTCAACCCCCCTGTCATCCGAAATCTCAAACTGCTCATCCCCCTTATCCTCCAACTCATCCACATGACTCCCAACCCCTGTACTAACTCCCGCAGAAATCTTAGTCGCCGCGATAGTGATCACATGATCCCGGAACTCAGCTCTTTCCCTGGTAGAAATCGTGATCCCCGCGAACGGCATAAAAAGCCTGTAAGCCATGATCACCTGAAGAAGCTGCGGTTCATGTACATCTTTCGGATTGATTTTATCATTATTAATAATAGGCCTGAGCCGCGGACAGGAAAACGAGATCTCAGCCTGCGGATACTTCCTCTGCAGATACCACGCATGCATCCCGGTAGCAAACGCATCCTTTCTGAAATCATCCAGTCCCAGGAGCGCCCCAAAAGCAACCCCTCTCATCCCGCCCAGCAGCGCCCGTTCCTGTGCATGAAAGCGATAAGGAAAAACTCTCTTATGTCCGGCCAGATGCAGTGTTTCATATGTATCAGAATTGTAGGTTTCCTGGAACACAGTCACATGATCCGCCCCGCATTCATGGAGATAAGCGTACTCCTCACTGTTCATAGGATAAACCTCCAGCCCGACCATCTTAAAAAATTTCCTTGCTATCCTACAAGCCTCCCCCAAATACTCCACATCGCTTTTTCCGCGGCTTTCTCCGACCAGTATAAGAATCTCTTCCAGCCCTGTTTTGGCAATGGCCGCCATTTCCATCTCTATTTCTTCAGCGTTCAGCCTTGCCCTGCGGATTTGGTTATGACAGTTAAACCCGCAGTAGATACAGTGATTTTCACAGTAATTAGAAATATAAAGCGGTGTAAACAAATTTACACAGTTACCGAAATGTTTCCTGGTTTCAGCCTGGGCAGCCTGTGCCATCTCCTCCAGCAAAGGTTCAGCGGCAGGGGACAAAAGCGCAGCGAAATCTTTAGGTGTACGGATATCATGGGACAGGGCAGTAAGCACATGGGATTTTGAAAAAGCATTGTAGTCATAACGGTCCATGTCCCGGATCACCTTGTCCATTACATCAGAACCCAGAGCTTCCATACCCCCCATATATTCCATATGATTCGTTCTTCCTGCAGTCATTTTGCTCCCCTCCCTATTGTTCCAGAAATCCGGTAAGCGGGGAGGAGGCACTGGCCCTGCCGTTTACCATGCGCCCAAGGCCCGAGAGATACGCGGTGCGCCCTGCTTCAACCGCCTTTTTAAAAGCTTCCGCCATAGCCGGAATGTGGCCCGCAGTGGCGATGGCTGTATTTGCCATAACTGCGGCGGCACCCATTTCCATGGCTTCACATGCCTGGGAAGGGCGGCCGATCCCTGCGTCCACGATAATGGGAAGGTCAATCTCCTCAATCAGTATTCGGATAAATTCTTTTGTGCACAATCCCTTGTTGGTGCCGATCGGTGCACCCAGGGGCATAATACAGGCAGCTCCCGCATTTGCCATGTCTCTGGCAGCATTTAGATCGGGATACATATAAGGCATGACAATAAATCCCTCTTTTGCCAGCAGTTCTGTGGCGCGGATGGTCTCCTGGTTGTCGGGAAGCAGATATTTAGAGTCGCGGATGACTTCAACTTTAACAAAATCCCCGCAGCCCAGTTCTCTGGCCAGACGGGCGATCCTCACTGCTTCCCCGGCGGTCCTTGCCCCGGAGGTATTGGGGAGGAGGGTTACACCTTCCGGTATATGTTTCAGGATACTGTCAGTACCGCTGTTGGCTCTGCGCACGGCCAGAGTGATGATCTCGGCCCCAGCGTTTTCAATAGCTGCGTGGATCAGTTCCGGGTTGTATTTACCGGAGCCAAGGATAAAACGGGAGTGGAATTGGTGTCCGCCCAATATAAATTTGTCATCTTTCATAATGTCACTTGCCTCTTTTCTATACGTCTTTTTCTCCAAGAATAAGTCTCAGTATCATATTAGCCTGATGCGCCGCGCAGAGTGTGACTCTGGGCGCCATGAGGCCTATGCCGGAGGCGATATCGCTGGTGCCGTCCCCGCAAAGATACAGGTTCTTCATTCTTTGCTGTGTTTGTATGGTGTTGCTGCTTCCATGACCGGCCATGCCGGAGCCGGATACGATAACTGCATCCGGACGGTGTTCCAGCAGATGATTGACCAGCATGGCTTTATTTTTGGCCCTGTCAAATGCTTCGCAGATGATCTTGTCATCTGCAAGTATGGCGCCTGCATTGTCAGGCGTCAGTTTAACCGTATCTGTACGGACAAAAATATAAGGATTGATCTCTGAGATCTCTTCCCTCAACGCGTCTGTTTTATATTTCCCCAGGTGCTTCATTTTGTAGACCTGGCGGTTTAGATTACTTGGTTCTACCCTGTCAAAATCAATCAGATGAAGACTTCCGATCCCGGCCCGTGCAAGCATGACAGCCACATTGGAACCCAGTCCCCCAAGGCCGGCAACGGCAGCCCCGGCATGTTTAAGCTTTCTATGTACGGGAAGGGTGTGGCGCGCTGTAAGAACTGCCTCGATTTCAGCTTTTGTAAGGATTGTGTGTCTGTCTTCCAAATCAGCCGCCTCCTACAAAGCTGACAACCTCATAAATATCTCCATCACGGACATTGGTGTCAGCGTAACGGTTTTTGGGAAGGATATCACCATTTCGCTCTACGGCGATGCGCTGCAAGTCATAACCTTGTTCCAAAAGAAGTGTCCCTACGGTGCATGGGTCAGAAAGCCGAACTGCATTTCCGTTGATCTTTATCATGTCATATACCTCCTGCGTAAAGAACTCAAAAGCCAGTGCATGTGGAGTAAGTGCGCGGCTGCTGCCACACCTGTCACTCGTCATAAATATTTACGATCTCACCTTCCAGGATCCGGTTCATGTTCTTCACGGCACAGAAATTACCGCACATGCTGCAGGTATCCTCTTTTTCCGGTTTGGCCTCCGCCCGGAAGCGTTTTGCTTTTTCCGGATCCAGGCAGAGCCGGAACATCTCCTCCCAGTCCAGTTTTTTGCGGGCGGCACTCATTTTATTGTCCCAGTCAGCCGCACCTCTCACTCCCTTGGCAATATCGGCTGCATGGGCTGCTATGCGGGAGGCCATAATGCCCTCCTTCACATCATCCAGGCTGGGCAGGCGCAGATGTTCCGCCGGGGTTACATAGCACAGAAAGGAAGCGCCATAGGCAGCCGCGATGGCACCGCCTATGGCGGCTGTGATGTGGTCATAGCCTGGGGCAATGTCTGTTACCAGGGGACCCAGGACGTAGAAAGGGGCGCCCTGACAGAGGGTTTGCTGGATCTTCATGTTTGCCGCGATCTGGTCAAGGGGCATATGTCCGGGGCCTTCCACCATAACCTGAACATCCTTTTCCCAGGCGCGTTTTGTCAGCTCGCCCAGGGTGATCAGCTCCTGGATCTGGGAGATATCGGAAGCGTCCCGGATGCACCCGGGGCGGCATGCGTCCCCAAGGCTCATGGTAATGTCGTATTCCCGGCAGATTTCCAGGATTTCATCATAGTGCTCGTAGAAAGGGTTTTCCTGGCCTGTCATTTCCATCCAGGCAAAGATGATGGAGCCGCCGCGGGAGACGATATTGGTGAGGCGTTTATTGCGTTTGAATCTGCCGGCGGTTTCTTTGTTGATGCCGCAGTGGATGGTCATGAAGTCCACGCCGTCCTCTGCATGCATACGCACAATGTCAAGCCACTGCCGGGAGGTGATCTCTTTCAGGGGTTTGTGATAATAGACCACTGCATCATAAATGGGGACAGTTCCGATCATAGCGGGACACTCCTTGGTCAGACGTCTGCGGAAGGTGCGGGTATCGCCGTAGGAGCTTAGATCCATAATGGATTCAGCCCCCATTTTTACCGCATGGCTCACCTTTTCTATTTCTATATCCATGTCTTTGCAGTCTCTGGAAATGCCCAGGTTTACATTGATCTTTGTTCTGAGCATGGAGCCGATAGCATTTGGCTCCAGGGAAGTGTGTTTTTTGTTGCAGGGAATGATGACCTGGCCCTTTGCCATGAGAGCCATAAGTTCCTGTACGTCCATCTGTTCTTTTTTTGCCGCTGCTTCCATCTCACCGGTGATGATGCCTTTTCTGGCAGCGTCCATCTGTGTTGTGTACTGCATGAAGATCTCCTTTCTGTGAAGGATACGGAAATTGCGGAAGGAGGCCGGGGGCAAAAAAAGTGCACCCCGGATGGGATGCACCAAATATTTATAAACTTCTGGTTCGCTTCCTACGCCGGCATTATCCGTATCAGGTTCCAGGGTCGAAATCCGTTCGTATTTCCTCTCAGCCGACGCGTCAGCTCCCCTTGCGTATGTAATTGTTCTCAGGTATTTCCTGCCATAATCATATAGCGGCAGGAAAGAATTGTCAACCTGTATTTTTCGTTAAATATTTTTGATCAGGTATTCCTGTCTGCCGTCCCTTAAAAATACAGGCATGGATGTAATAGGAGCCTCTGCTTCTGTCCACTGTCCGCCGTTTAAGATTTCACCTGTATGGGCATTGGTCCAGGTGCTTCCCTCAGGAAGATAGACTTTTCTTTGGAAGGCATGCGGTTTAACAATGGGGGCGGCGAGAATGTCCGGGCCGTACATATATTGGGTATCTAGTTCCCAGGTATTTAAATCTTCCGGGAATTCGTAGAACATAGTACGCATGACCGGAGCGCCCGTTGTGTGAGTCTCTGCCATAAGGCTTCTGGTATAATCCCGCATCATCTCACGGATCTGAATGAACTTCTTCATGATCTGGTAATTTTCTTCCCCATAGCTCCAGATCTCATTGTCAGCGCCTGTGCCTTCTGTCTCCTCCCCGTTTGTTTTGTAGAGAGGCGTGCGCGGAAGGCGGCATCCGTGAAGACGCATAACCGGGCAGAAGGCGCCGAACTGGAACCAGCGGACCAGCAGTTCCTGGAAGTCCTTGTCATAAATATTGCCGCCATGGAAGCCTCCGATATCTGTGGTCCACCAGGGGATCCCGGAAAGACCCATCTGCAGGCCTGCCACGATTTGATTGCGGAAATCCTGATAAGTGGAGTGAATGTCCCCTGACCAGATCAAAGCTCCGTACTGCTGGCTTCCTGCCCAGGCACAGCGTACCAGGTTCAGGACCTCCTCCTGCCCGTTTTCCTTCTGGCCTTCATAGAAACCGCGGGCGTATTCACGGGGATAAATGTTTCCCTGCTGCATAACACTTCCGGCATAATAACGGTAGTTTTCGTAATCATAGGTGGTGAACTCCGGCTCCGCTTCATCCAGCCAGAAAAGCTTGATCCCATTTTCCGCATAATTCTTTTTGCATTTATTCCAGACATATTCTCTGGCTTCCGGGTTGGTGGCATCATAGAATACATTGTTGCCCTGGAAATCCATCTGCACGTTCAGGCCGTGTTCTGTCTGGACAAGAAGCCCTTTCTGGCGCATCTCATTAAAATTCTCACTGCGCCAGTCAATCTGGGGCCATACGGACACCATAAGCTCCATGCCATATGACCGCAGCTCCTCGGCCATAGCCTTGGGATCAGGGAAGAAATCCTCGTCAAAGCGGTAATCACCGCAGCGCGGCCAGTGATAATAGTCCACTACAAAAACGTCCACGGGAATGCCGCGGCGGTGATACTCTCTGGCAACGGACAACACTTGTTCCTGGTTGTGGTAGCGCAGCTTGCACTGCCAGAAGCCCAGCCCGCATTCGGGCATCATGGGTGCCCTTCCTGTCACCTGGCTGTACTGGGATTCAATCTGGGCAGGTGTGCTGCCTGCTGTGATCCAGTAGTCCATCTTTTTCGTGCTGTCAGCTCTCCACTCCGTCACATTTTTGCCGAAGGATACGCTTCCGATGGCGGGATTATGCCAGAAAAAGCCGTAACCTTTGCTTGATACATAGAAGGGGATGGAGGCCTGGGAATTCCGGTGAGCCAGCTCAATGTTGCAGCCCTTCAGATCCAGGATGTCCTGCTGATACTGGCCCATGCCGTAGATCTTCTCATTTTTATTGGCCTCAAAGGTGACCTTCAGACGGAAATCACCGCCCATGTAAGGGGAAAATTTCCGGGCCTTGCGGTTCAGGGCACCGCCGCCGTCCATCTCCTTAAGCAGTATTTCTTTTTTGTCATTAAAGAAAGTCACAACCGCAGCGCTGTTCCAGCCTCTGGTGTCAATGAGGGCTGAGATCTTTCCGTTTGTGATCGTGGCGGTCTCCTCATCTGACCGGATCTGTGTATTTTTTGGTGCCTGCTCTTTCAGGGCACTGCTTGAAAGGTCCAGCGGACCGGAGGGCATGGAAACGACTCTCAGGCTGTTTTCGCCCCATGCCATAATACGGAGCGTTTCGCCTGCATTGCGGTATTCAATATAGCTTTCGCCTTGGGTAAAGAATGACATAATTTTCCTCCTGTAAATAGATAAATAAAATCTGGGGGCCGGACAGTGCCGGCCGCTGTGTATTTTCCAGTATTATAAAATTATCAGAGGAAAAAAACATCTAGGATGATGTCAGATCATATTAAAATCATGTCATATTTCTGAACTGGCTGGGAGTCATCCCCGTTGCTTTTCTGAAAGAGATGGCAAAGTAATTACTGCTGTCAAAACCCACGGCGATTGCAATATCAATGACCGGAAGGCTGGTCTCTCTTAACAGGGTCATGGAGCGGTTCAGGCGGTAGCGGTTCAGGTAGGATATGGGAGTGGAGCGGAAGGATTTCTTGAAAAAACGGCAGAACTGTTCCCTGCTAAGGGAAACAGATCCGGCAAGGGCGTCAAGGCTTAAGGGGTTTTGGTAGTTTTCATCAATGTAACGTAAGATCTTCTTTTTCCGTTCCTCATTAATGTAGTCAGATGTGGACTTCACATTGTGTTTTTCCTCTTTGATCAGGAGATGAAATAAAATCTGGTAAAGGTATCCCTTGATCAGCAGCTCCCGGTAGGGGGTGCAGGCAAAATAGTTCTTTGTCAGTTCCTTTAGCAGATGTTGTACGGCTTCACACTTTAAATCCGTGCCATATATGACATAGGAGGAGATAAAACTGTTTTCAAGGAAGGGATTCAGCTGTTCAGCCTGGATGGTGTCCTGATTTTTGCTGGAAATAAAGTCGGGATGAAACACAATGGAAGAAAATCGGCATTTTTGGCTGCGGTACTGATAGGCAACATGAAGCTGGTTGGGAGGAATGAGGACAACGGTATCTTTTCCCGCAAGAATAGAAATCCCGTCTACCACCAGTTCCATTATGCCGTCTGTCACAAAAAGGATCTCCGCCTCCTCGTGCCAGTGATTGTAAAGGATCAGTCCGTTTTCGCAGTATTCCATGTCCTGGTATACCTGAAGGGGAAACTTGTGGCTTCCGTGGGCTGCCCGTTCCTTTAAGTTGTCATTAACGGCCGGATGGATCTTCATATGGAGCCTCCTATACAGTGGTCTGAGAATAGTTACATGCAGATCGCTTTGTGATGGGCTGTCTGCTGACTGCCATCACGCATTCATACGGTCAGCGCGGTGAAAGCGCAGACCTGTCTGAACAGTTACAGAAAAAAGGCATTCTGGATAAAAACTTCCGGAATGCCTTTACATTAAGTTTCAGATACGCTCTGTCTTACATTATCTGTTGAATTTGGAGGCCAAATCCTCAAATTCAGATACAAAATCTCTGACAGCCTCCTCACTGGTCGCCCAGGAAGTACAGAATCTCAGGCAGGTGTGTTCCGGGTCAGGCTTGCACTGGAAGGTAGTCAGGAATCTTTCAGTGACAGCCTCCGCCAAGGCATCCGGGAAAACAGGAAATACCTGGTTAGAAGGTGCAGGTGCCAGAAGGGGAATGCCGGTTTTTTCAAACACATCCTTCAGGACCTGGGCCATGGCAACGCCCTTTCGTCCAAGCTCCAGATACAGCCCGTCCTTAAACAGTTCCTCAAACTGAACGCCCATCATCCAGCCTTTTGCAAGGATGGCTCCGTGCTGTTTCATATTAAACCGGAAATGGTCCTTAAATTCTTCTTTTACAATGACCAGAGCTTCTCCGAACATGGCCCCCACTTTGGTTCCGCCGATGTAAAAGGCATCACACAGATCCGGCAGGTCCGGGAAGGTCAGATGTGTCTCCTCCACAGCCATTGCCATGGAAAGGCGTGCACCGTCCATATACAGATACAGGCCGTGGCGTTTGCAGAAGGCATACAGAGCTTCCAGCTCTTCTTTGGTGTAGACAGTTCCCACTTCTGTGGGATTAGATATATAAACCAGGCGGGGTTCCACCCAGTGTTCATTTTCATGCAGTTTTAAGACAGGACGGATCAGGTCCGGTGTCAGTTTTCCGTCATCTGCGGGAATGGAAAAAACCTTATGTCCCGTAGCTTCAATGGCTCCGGTCTCATGTGTGTTGATATGACCGGTATCAGCACTTAAAACAGCTTCATAAGGCCGCAGAATGTGAGAGATAAAAGTCAGGTTTGTGAGAGTCCCACCGGCGATGAAGTGAATGTCCACGCTGTAATCTTCAAGTGCTTCCTGAATCAATTCCCTTGCGTTGTCACTGTGCTCATCCAGTCCGTATGAATTGTTCTGGTGATAATTGATGGTTTCCAGCGCCCTGAGTATGTTTGGATGCGCTCCTTCACTGTAATCATTCTGAAAACTATACATGGTAAACATCCCCTTTTTCCGTGATTCGATCCCATTCAGAGTTCATATATAAACCCAAAATGACATGCTGCTGTTTCAAGCTACATTCTATCACACTTTCCCGGAAAAACAAATCATTTCGTTGAAAATGTCCGTTTTTGTTGATATAATGGGCGCAACGAGCCAAGTGGGAGCTTGCTCACATTTGGCGACTGCAGGAGATTGGGAACGCAGTTCGCAATATAATGGGCGCAACGAGCCAAGTGGGAGCTTGCTCTCTGGCGGTCCACAGGCTTTGCTTTCTTCAGATATTCCAAAAAAATCCCTCCCTTGCAAATGTTGATACACCGTAACCCTGAAGGCACTGAAAAGTTACGTTATACCTAGTATACAAGAGAGGGAAATGCTTTGGCAAGCAGATTATTTCTGACGGTAGCCGTATGCTTCCAGATACCGCAGAGGGATAGACATGCGCACCGTTTTATTTGGATTTACCGTCTGGCAGATAGACAGGTCAGCGGCAATGGACTGCAGCATAATGGCCTCATCAGAGGTCAGCTCCGTCTCAGTCACCATATAATCATGCAGGTACTCCACTGCCTTTTCCCAGGCCTGGTCCACTGTTTTACAGGAAGCCACAGCCATGACCCGGCTGTCTGTGACCACAACCGGATAGGGCTTCTGGCAGCCGGGAATCACAGTGAGCTTTAAGGTCACCTCACCTGCAGTCTCCACACCGCACCCACCGATCTCCCCGTCCCCCATACAGGCGTGCAGGTCACCCAGGGACAGAAGCGCGCCTCGTACAGATACGGGAAAATAGACACTTGCACCCTCTTTGATCTGGGTGCAGTCCATGTTGCCCCCGTGCGTGTCCGGCGTATCCGTGGGGATTTCACGGTCCGCGGGAGCCACACCGATGACTCCGATCATAGGCTTTTGGTCCAGGGAAAGCCGGGAGCTGAAGCGGATTTTTCCGTCTTCAATGGGGAGACGTTTAAAGGCAGGGGCTTTTACCAGGCGGGCAAGGCAGCCAAAGTCCGGATCAATCTCCGTAACGCCCATATCAGCCAGGGAAATCCGCAGTATTTCCACCTTCAGGGTATCCCCCGGCTCTGCCCCGTCCACGAAAATGGGGCCTGTTGCAGGATTTAGTTCATCAAAGCGCAGAGAGTCGAAGGAACTGTCTTTTGGGACCAGCCTGTCCCGGAAACAGTCATAGGTATGTACAGTAACGGTTTCACCGTCTTTTATGGTGAGAACAGGAGCATGTTGTCTGCTCATGGTATAGACCACATGGTCCCGGTTTAGCTTTTTCATAAAATTCCTCTAAACAGTTTTTATTCTTTTATATGCTTGATGTGGTCTGTAAGCTTGGCCCCCGCGATGGCAGCAGCCAGGTTCGTGGTGTCAGAGAGGGGAGACATTTTATCTCCGAAGTAGGCGCCGGAAATGATGGCGCCTCCAGCCAGACCCACAGGGATATCCAGACCTTTGGCGATTCCCACAAGCGCAATGCCGATAGTTCCCACAGTGGCCCAGGAACCGCCTGCCGCCAGGGAGACAATACTGCACAGGATCATGCAGGCAGCCAGGAAAAAGGCAGGGGTAAGGATCTGCAGCCCGTAATATACCAGAGCAGGGACAATACCGCCCACGATCCAGGTTCCTATGGTGGCACCGATGATGATCAGCAGCAGGACAGCCTGCATGATACTCTTCAGGGATTCCACAGCGCCGTCCTCCAGATCCTGACAGGTATAACCCACAAATACGATAGCGATAAAGGCAGTGATACAGGTACCCAGAATAAGCGGGACCTGTACATCCACCTGAAGCACAGATACGGAAAAGATCAGGATGATGACAGTCAGCACCACCGGGGTCAGGGCCAGAAGCAGGGTAGGCTCTTTCTTTACTTTCTTTTTTGCGTTCATAAATCTTTTTCCTCCATTCTAACTGAAAATGGTGTAACGTTTCAGCTTTTGATGAATTAAGACTATCATAGCCTGTAAAACCAATGTCAACAAGCAAAAAAAAAGATTTCATGGAGTATACCCCATGAAAAGCCTTAGCGTGTGTTTGAAGCTGGCTTCCTGGCAGATGTGCGTCACACGATAGTCCCGTGGTATTTCACTGTAACGGGTGGGTTACTGTTCTCAGGCCCCTGTTGGGGCAATAGGAAACGAGTGCATTTTCTCCTCTTTTTTGCTATACTTATGAAAAGATGCCGGGGGCAAAGATTCCCTTTAGGGGAGGAGATTCATTATCACATGGACTGTCAGGAGGTAAAGGAAATGAGTAAATTATTGATCGTGGAGGATGACCGGGACCTGCTGGAGGGACTGGCATTTTCTATGGAGAGTGAGGGATATGAGGTTATCTGTGCATCCGCAATGGAGGAGGGCCTGAAAAAGTTCCGGGAATCATCTCCGGATTTTATCATATTAGACTGTAATCTGCCCGATGGAACCGGCTACGGGTTCTGCCGTGAAGTCAGGAGAAACAGTCAGGTTCCGGTACTGATGCTGACTGCCAGAGACACGGAGATGGATGAGGTGCAGGCTCTGGAGACGGGAGCGGACGATTATATGTCAAAGCCCTTTTCCCTGGCAGTTTTAAAAACCAGGATCAAGAAGCAGTTAAAGCGTAAGGATGTGGAATTGACCCAGTTTTCCAATGGGTTTTATATAGACAGGGGAACCTGCCGTGTGCTGCGCGGTGACAGGGAGATATCTTTAAGTACAGTGGAGTACAGGCTTCTCACCTACCTGATAGATAACAGAGGCCGGATCGTCAGCAAGGAACAGATCTTAGCCTACGTCTGGGACAGGGAAGGCCGTTTTGTGGACGAGAACGCAGTATCCGTAAATATCCGCCGCCTTCGCAGGAAAATAGAAGAAGACCCGGATAACCCTGTATTTATCAGGAATATCCGCGGCATGGGATATATGTGGAAGGAGACGTGATATGGAGGCAGTATTTCTGGGGATTGCTGTTTTATGTACCGGCTTTGCCCTTTGGGAACGGCACAGATCCAGGGTAATGTACCGGGAGATTGACCGGATGATGGACGAAATTTTAAGTGCAGAGCCGGTCACGATCTCGGATTTAAAGGAGGGGCCTTTGTCTGCCTTATCGTATAAAGCAAGAAGGCTGCAGGAGCGGCAGAATCTGGAAGTGTCAGGGGTAAGCCGGGAAAAGGAACAGGTCAAGATGCTGGTTTCCAATATGTCCCACCAGTTAAAAACGCCTCTTGCCAATGTGAGGATGTACGGCGAAATACTGGAAAACCAGGAACTTTCCGAAGAACAGAGGAGACATTTTTTCGGGAAGCTGCGCCGACAGACAGAGAAAATACAGTGGGTGCTCACTTCCCTTCTGAAAATGGTGCGTCTGGAACAGGATGTCATCACCTTTGAGGGGAAGGATGCAGATATAAAGCCCACACTTTTGCAGGCAGTGAACAGCATATATGAAAAGGCGGATAAAAAGCAGATACAAATTCAGGTGGAGAAGTTTCCCTCCTTATATCTGTGGCATAATCCATCCTGGACAGCCGAAGCGCTGGAAAACCTTCTGGAAAATGCAGTAAAATATTCACCGTCCGGCAGCACTATCACCATCCGTGTAAAGCCGTACGAGATGTACAGTGAACTGCAGATAACTGACCAGGGAGCAGGGATAGACAAAGCGGAAGAGACAGAGATCTTCAAACGTTTTTACAGAAGCCCGAAGGTATCGGAGGAAGAAGGCTCGGGCATTGGCCTGTATCTTGTGAAACTGATCCTGGAAAAGGAAAAGGGATATGTAACAGTAGATTCACAGCCGGGGCATGGGAGTACCTTCAGCGTATTCTTACAGAACTGTAAGTGAAAATCCCCTATTCTGTAGCCTGCTTGAAAGGCGGGCCTGATAAAATCAGACTTGTAAAGGAGGAGGATACAAAATGATTTTACAGGTAAAAGATGTGACTAAGATTTACGGTCAGGGTGAGAACGCGGTAAAGGCCTTGAATGGGATCACACTGGAAATAGAGCAGGGAGAATTTGCTGCTTTGGTGGGAACCTCCGGTTCCGGGAAGAGTACGCTTTTGAATCTGATCGGGGGTCTGGATGTTCCCACCAAGGGGGAAATAACCATCAGAGACAGGGAGATCCAGAGCCTGAAGCGCGGGGAGCTGACTGTTTTCCGAAGAAGAAATATAGGGTTTGTATTTCAGAATTACAGTCTGATGCCCGTCTTAAATGTATATGACAATGTCACTCTGCCCGTCACCTTTGACAAGGGAAAGCATGTGGACCACCGGTATATAGAAGAACTTTTAAAGAATCTGGGACTCTGGGAAAAGAGGAAAAAATACCCGGATGAGCTTTCCGGAGGGCAGCAGCAGAGGGTGGCCATAGCCAGAGCCTTAGCCAATAAGCCTGCCGTTATCCTGGCAGATGAACCCACCGGAAACCTGGATTCCAAGACCACTATGGATGTCATGGGGGTTCTGAAAGCCAGCAGTGACAAGTACCACCAGACCATACTAATGGTGACTCACAACGAAGCCATTGCCCAGACCTGTGACCGCATTATCCGTATTGAGGACGGAAGGGTTTATGAGAGAGGCGGTGCATGGGGATGAGGACAGCCGCAAAACTTGCCAGGCAGTACAGCCGGTATTATCTGCGCCAGACTTTATCAATCTTTTTCAGTATACTACTCTCCATGTCACTTCTGGGAGGGATCAGCTCCCTTATATACAGCGGCCGGTCCAGCAGCAGGGAGAAGGCCAGGGAAACGGAGGGAGACTGGCATTATTATGTAGATGCGGACCAGGAGTTGAGGGATGAGATTGACAGACATCCCAAAGAGAAAGGATATGAACTGAAACGTATAGGACATATGGAAACCAAGGCTGTGATAGGGGAACCGTATGTGATCTCTCTGATCTACGGGGACAGGAACTATATGGACATCATGGGCCGGACACTGGAGGAGGGGGAATATCCCGGGAGGCAGGATGAGATTGCCCTGGATACCTATACTATCCGTAACTTACAGGTTGAAAAAAAGCTGGGGACCCAGGTTACATTGGGTGAAAAGACATACACCCTTTGCGGGATCGTGAAAAGTCGTCCGGCAAACAGCGGGGAAGAGATGATGGCTTTTGTCAGTGAAGACACACCGAGTGAAGCGGAGGGGACCCGGCTCTATCTGCGCTTTGACGAAGAGAAAAAAGTATATAAGCAATTGGAAGCCCTGATGGATCATTTTAAGATTCCGTCAGAAAAATTAAAAAGAAATAATGGGCTGACTGCCTATGTAGAAGGGACCATACCCATGGCATTTGCCTATATCATCAAGACAGGGCTTAGTCTTCCGGAGGGAAAATTCACTTATATCTTGTCCTCGATCTTGAGAGATAATCCGGGTACAAACGGAAATGTCATATCCGTTGTGCTGATACTGTTCAGTCTCTTTATTATTTACAGTATATACCGTATTTCCCTGCAAAAAAGGATAACCCAGTATGGTGTGTTAAATGTGCTGGGGATTGGGGGCATACGTCTTTTTCAGATGATGTTTCTGGAACTGTGGGGGATTTTTCTGATAGGCTATCCCACGGGCAGTCTGTTGGGAAACTTGGCAGCCAAGGCTTTATACAGCCGTTTTTCCAGGGTGTTTACCGGTGAGGGTACGGTTCCCGGCAGCTTTATGACAGATATGGATTCCCTTGTAAAAAATTTTGTGGCCCTGTCCGTATTACTGGTTCTGGTCAGTATAACACTCTGCAGGAAACTGGTTAAAATGAACCTCATGGAAATACTCCGAAGGAATCCGGCAAGAAAGAGAAGCCGGAAAATATACAGCCTTAAGACAGAAAATATGCCGGAAGTCCTTACCGAAAAATTTATGCTTGAAAGAAAAGGCGTTTTTGTAGGGATTTTATTCTCACTGTCTCTTGGGGGGATCATATTTCTGGGAACCTCCTATATGACCGCTAACACAAAGGCGAATAATACTTTGACAATCAAAGCAGATGACGGTCTGGGGTCAGATATGCTCTTGTATGAGGAATCCAATGATCTGTCAATGGTGATCCCGGAAGATACTGCGGACAGGCTGAAAAAAATCCGGGGAATCACAAAAGTGCTTCCTACAAGTTATCTGCTGGGTGAAATACCTGTTAAGAGGCAGGATTTTAAATGGCTTACCTATTACCCGGAAATCGGTGTTAAATATGAGCCGGAATGTGCGGAACGTATCAATCAGAGGAATATGGAGCTGTACGGAGGCAGGGCCGTGGAGGATGCGAACGGCGATTTTCGCCTGAAAACCAACGTGTATGGGTATGAACCGGAAATGATCAGGAAACTTTCAGATTACCTGCTGGAGGGAACGATTGACCCGGAGGCTTTGGAGAAAGAAAACGCAGTGATACTTCAGACCATTATGGACGGACAGGGAAATTATGACGGACTGAAGATACGCCCGGGGGATACCATCACTTTAAAAGTACCAAAGGATCAGGAGGTTCCCGAAGAAGTATATAAGTTTCAGTCCGGGGAGGAGTGGTACCGGGAGAAAGAGTTCAAGGTAGCCGCACTTGTGAACCGGACAATGGCAAAAACAGATTTTTATATAGGAGAGGGCCCCGATAGTCCGAGTCTTATATTTACAAACAAGCAGATGAAAGATAATTTTGGCGTGCGGGGATATCAGATCATCGGTATGGATAAAGCCTCTGCTTCAAGATCTTACGGGGTGGAGAAACAGGTCAGGGAAGCAGTGTCAAGTGTTCCGCGCTGTGTTCTGAAGGACTACACTGCGGATATTGCCAGAGAGAATACCTTTTTGAAGCAGAAAATGTTATTTTTCTACGGTGTGGGTGTAATCCTTCTGATCATCAGTGTTCTGCATATTATGAACAGTATCAGCTCCATGGTGCTGTCCAGGCGGCACGAATTTGGCATTCTGCGTGCCATGGGTATCAGTGACAGGGGATACATGTGGATGATGCTCAAAGAGGCCCTGCGGTATGGAATCTATGCAAGCCTGGTGATGGGAGCAGGATATGTGCTGGTGAGACGATTTCTGCTCTATCTGATGCAGAAGGTTTACCTTTTTGTCCTGCCAAAGGAAGAGGTATCCGTGTGGCTTATTTTGGGGCTGACAGCGGTGAATGTCCTGCTTAGTATGGCGGCAGTGGCCATGCCCGTCAGAGCAGTCTTGAAAGACTCTGTTGTGGAGGAGATCAGGCGTTGACAGGGGCGTCGGTAAAAGAATGGGGACAGTAGTTCCTTGGAGGGTGAGGGAAAGGCCGATATTATCATACAGAGTCCAATCATTAAAAGTGACTTATCTCAGAAGCTCACAGCGCTATTCGGACAGCGGAACGGGGATGCCACTGTTTCGGGAGGTGTATTCCCAAGGGATGATATAGGAATAAAAATCTTGCCAATTTCTACAAATATATGATAATATGATAAAAGCGCAAAAGCGTTTCGGACAAATTCATGCACAGCAGGGGCGGAAGTGGTACTTTCGTCCCCTTTTACCGTGTGATAGCCAAGATGGGAGACACCGGCTGGTTATACGAACTGTACGACGGTTATACTGACAGAATATAAATATAAATTTTGATTTGAAAGGATGAGACAGAGATGACAAAGATTGACATTTTCTCAGGTTTTTTGGGAGCAGGCAAGACCACATTGATCAAAAAGCTTCTGAAAGAGGCATACAGTGGTGAGCAGGTTGTGCTCATTGAAAACGAGTTTGGGGAGATCGGCATTGACGGGGGATTTTTGAAAGAGGCAGGGATTGAGATCCGTGAGATGAATTCCGGCTGTATCTGCTGTTCCCTGGTGGGGGATTTTGGTGAGGCTTTAAAAGAGGTGATCCAAAAATACCAGCCGGACCGCATTATTATTGAGCCGTCAGGTGTGGGAAAACTTTCCGACGTGATCAAGGCAGTGAAAAAAGTGGAGGGAGAGGTTGACATAAAGCTCAACAGCTTCACAACACTTGTGGATGTTATGAAGTGCAAAATGTATATGAAGAATTTCGGTGAATTCTTCAGCAACCAGATAGAATACGCGGGAACCATTATCTTAAGCAGAACGGACAAGTCCACGGAGGAAAAGGTGATCGCTGCCCTGCAGTTGATCCGCGGCCTGAATAAATCCGCGGCAGTTATCACAACTCCCATAGAAAAACTTTCCGGTGCGAAGATTCTGGATACTATGGAGAATAACCGCTCTCTGGAAAAAGAGCTGCTGGAGGAGGAAGTATGCCCCGTATGCGGCGGACACCACGATTATGAGCACCACCATGACGGGGAATGTGGCTGTGAGCATCATGATGGGGAAGCGTGCGGCTGTGAGCATCATGACGGGGAATGTGGCTGTGAGCATCATGATGGGGAAGCGTGCGGCTGTGAGCATCATGACGGGGAATGTGGCTGTGAGCATCATGATGGGGAAGCGTGCGGCCATGAGCATCATGATGGGGAAGCGTGCGGCCATGAGCATCATGATGGGGAAGCGTGC
>ERZ778495.64-NODE-64-length-120482-cov-18.047473_pt1 | contig 120482 bp, 126 predicted proteins | sample MGYA00433100_ERZ778495 | MGnify/ENA primary metagenome ERZ778495 (study PRJEB29527, sample SAMN07138962) | mouse gut metagenome | material: feces | host: mouse | place: China:Nanjing | collected 2016-01-25 ...
CCTTTATTTCGACAGTTTTGTTTTTTCTACTGTCTATTTTAAAGGGAGCATATCAGAGTGATACCGCCGTTTTTGCTTTTAAAATAAATATATATGCTATTTCGACAAACTCATGATATAATTTAAAAAACGGGGTGTTATAGAAATGAATAATTCTACTAATTTTTTGATTGCTAAATTTGGAAATAAAGAACACTTAGAACAGCTTCAAAAAGGGAACATATTTTTTAATGCAATTCAGGCATATCGAAACGATGGCACCGATTATAGAGGGGACTCGATGGAAGGAAAAATCCCTATTAACCCAAACAAGATTAAAATATTTGATAGGGAAGGTAAAGATATTTTTGAAACAGTTCCATATCCTGACACGGTTGTACAATCATTATTAGGTGATGAAAATCTTATGATGTTTTGTGCGGCGGCTATTACCATAGAAATTTTGGATAATGTTAAGAATAATAAGTGGCATTTTAAAAATGAATTCAAGTCAGCTATTCAAAGTTTTGGAGAGTACGTTTTATTACTCTTGTCTATAGAGTTATTAGAGCATATAGAATCAGTAACAGATTTGAGCGGACAAAGAATAAGATATGATTCCGGTCCTATTCTTTATAGGAATCTCAACGATTTTGATAATACGGAGGAATACAGAAAAACTGGAAGTTGGCTCGATAGATATTTTGTAAAAGGTTTGACTTATAAATATCAAAATGAATGGAGAGTTATTATTGATGGTGAAAGAGAACCTTTAAAGGCAAACTGCGGAAATGGTTTTTTATTACAAACATTCCCATTTAAGTACAGCATGCTTATGAGAACAACAGAGTTATTGAACGGAGAAATAGAAATTGGAAATTAAAAGTATAACCTATAAAAGCGGCGGTATCGTGAGTGATACCGCCGCTTTTGTCATACGCTCCTTTTCTTTTCTGCTTCCTTTGCCCTCTGCGCTTTCCATTCTTCAAATTCTTTCTTCCCCTCCGGGCTTTCAAAGAATTTTTGGATTTCGGGAAGTAAGCACCGGGCAAGGGCTTCTATCTCATGCTGGGGGATATTTGTGTCCGGGTGCTTTTTTGCCATATATCGCCTTTCTTATTCAGTTGTCAAGGTACAATGCCGCACAAGGGCGGCTTCAATGGTTCTTGCCTGTTTGGAGAGGGAAACCGCCTGCTTGAACAGCCAGGTGGGGATATGCTTCCTGCCTGTCTCGATGGCACTCTCCCCACGCTCCAAATCAGGGTATTTCTCCACCATATAGGCGTGAAAATCGTCCTGCCACTTTGTGAGGTTCGCCCGGTTGCCTAAAATCTCTTTGGCGCACAGACGGTTATCCTGTGTCAACGGAACAATAATCAAATGCAGGTGGGGCGTTTTCTCGTCCATGTGTACCACCGCCGACACGATACGGTTGGATTTGGGGACGAACACACCGCCGCAGACCGCACAGCGTTTTAAATCCCTGCCCCGGTAAATCTCCGCTTCCAGTGTCCCGGCAAGCGGCAAGACCGCCCAGCGGAATCACTTACAGCAGACCGAGAAAGAAACCATCTGCGGGCAGTTACAGGTGTCCCCATCGTCAAGGACAATGCAGTTGCCGTCCTCACAGTTACAGCACTCCCGCCGTATTAAGGCGTTGGCCTGTTTCCGCTGTGCTGGCGTCATGGGGTAAGGCGTGCCGTCTGGCCTGCGCTCCAACGGCGGCAATCGTTTATATGGGTTATCTTTCATGTAGCTCCTCCATTTGTTTTCCGTTGCCGTTCTCCCCGAAAAGGTTTCCTGCCCCATTCCTGCGGTGTGGTTTCTATTTTGGCACGCAAATGCGCTGCTTCGCCGGGAGAAATCTCCCATATCGGACGGTCATTCTGTTTTCAAGGTGCGGCTCATCGATGAACTACTCTAAGTCTACACGAAAAAAATGCAATTCCCGGAATTTTGCGAGAATTGCATTTTGATGAAGTTTACACTTTGGAAATTGCGTTTTTGCAATTTTGCTGTATAATGGAAATATGCGGAGGAGGTGCGTGTCTATGGCTTTACCCGGAACACCCGGACAGCGGATTTCAGATTTATGTAATGGCTACCATGTTACTCAAAAAGAACTTGCGGAGAAGATAGGTGTTTCCGCTTCCCAGTTGAGCCGGATTGTCAGCGGCGAAACTAAAACCGTCAGCAGTGATATTCTCATGGGTGTGGCAAAGGAATTTAAGGTATCTACGGACTACATACTGGGCTTGTCTACCGTGAGCGTCCGCAAAAGCTATGATATTTCAGAACTTGGTTTATCCGAGGAAGCAGTAAAGGGGCTTGTAACGGGCGCAGTCGATGTGCAAATCCTCAACCGCCTGTTGGAACACAGGGATTTTCCGAAGCTGATAGATTTGATACGGATTTATTTTCAAGATACGGCGGCAAAGGGAATTATGGCAAGAAACCAGCTTATTGAAATGGCAACGGCTTCCCTATCCGACCTGATGAAAGAACACCCGGATCACCGGGCGGCGGCAAAGCAGGATTTACAGCTTTTGAACGCCCAGAAGATAGGGGAACACGAAGCGGAGATTGAGAAAATCAAGAGTGTGTTCCTTGCTATCCTGCGGGATATTAAGAAAGACATGGAAAATGGAGAACAGCCGGGGGAAACTGTGACCGCCGCCATGTTCCAGACCATGCGGGACGCATTGGCGGAGCAGAAACAAAACCCGCTTTCCGTTGACGATGTAACGGCGATGATAGCCGGACAGATCGGACAGCTTGCGCCGATGGACGAGGAAGCTACTGACCTGTTCCAGAAGTTGGCGAAAAAGATGATTGAGCAAGCTGGGAAATAGGTTATTAGGCAAACTTGCATATGTATATGCTTCGCCAAATTTACAAGTCCTATAGAGAAACAAAGCAGAAAGGGAAGATGGAAATTTTGGAAGATGTAATCAACATTTCTCCTGATGTTATTGAAATCATTGATACCACAGGATATTGTGCGGATTTGACTGAGCATTTTGATGGCGTTTCAGAAATTTCAAATCCATTCGTTAAAGGAGCGAAAAGAAGTCTTAAGAAAATTGAACATATGATTTATTCGGCTCCTGCATTTATCAACGCTGTAAAAGCAGTCATTCCAGAAGAAACGTATCAAGTAATTTTATCAGATGAACAAAAGGCTCAAATTGCTAAGGGCGCACTCAAGTTAATGACTAAAAAAGATGGTTCTCTGATGGCAAACCTAATAAATCCAGAGACAAAGAAAATAGTATCTACTATTTCGTTAGAAAAAGTTAAACTGTCACCAGAGATATCTCAAGCTATGACGAGTTATGCCACACAAATGCAAATGGCACAAATCGCTGAACAAATTCAAATGGTTCAAGTGGCAATCGAAGAAGTTCGTCAAGGACAAGAATACGATAGGCTGGCAACCGCCTACAGCTGTCAACAGAAGTTGCTACAGGCAATGGCAATAAAAAATCCTCGTTTGAAGTCACTGGCTTTATTGAGAATTGTGGCAGATGCAGAAGATAGTAGGAATCTTTTAATACAGAGTCAAAGTGCAAATATCGCTTTTATCCGAAATCAGCCAGAATCATTTTGGGGAAAACTTGTGTCGGGTGCGGCACCAGAAAAAATCAATATCCGAATGTCTGAAATTCGTGAAAGTCTTTGTGCCGTAAATATGGTGTCTCTTGCTGAAGCAATGGCATATCAAGAAATGGGCGAACCAGAAGCTGCACAACTAAGTTTACAATATTATGCTGAATACATTAAGAAAACTTATCTCTCTGAAAAAGGCTTCGTAGAGCGCCTTGATATGATAGACCCGTCACCCGAAAATTATTGGTCAAAAACTTTGCCCGACATAGAAAAGCGTATTAAAGCATTACCTTGCAATGCCCTACTCGATCGTATAGGAGGAACAGAAAATGGAACAGAGGAAATGCAAAAATAAAAAGTGTCAGCGTCCACTTCCAGATGGATACAAACATAAATATTGCGAAAATTGCAGAAATGAACAAGCAAAACATTTTAAGGACGCTTGTAAAGGTGCTTTGGGAGTTGCAGTAATGATAGGGGGAACTGTTGTTACCATTGCAACAAAAGGTAAATTTAACCCTACCAAAAAATAAATTGGCTCAACGCAAATTTAATGCGAATAGCAAAGCCAGCCGAGCCAGTCAACGGTCAAGATGAACGGCGCATTTCATGCGCCGCCGTTGACAGTCCCGCCCGTCTTTGCTAAAGGGTAATCAAGGCGGGAAAGCCCTAAAATGGCTTCCCGCCCATTTCAATTTTGAGAGAAAAATTCGTCTGATTTTTCGTGAGTGCGTCCACAAGTTTGCCTGAAACCAAGGACGGGGGCTTTCATATACGCCCTGTCTGCTGATGAAACCAGCTCTGCGCTTGCGGATCCACGCCACGCAATCACAGCCCTGTTTTCCTGCCGCTTCAAATGCCGTTGCCCTCCCGGTTGGCAACGGCATTTTCACGGCAACGCCGACAGAGCGTACCGTTTCCGCAAATTTGATGTGACAAAGCGGGAACAGCGGCAAAGATTGATTGACAGTTTTGTAAATGCGGTGTATCTTTATGAGGACAAGATAATCCTTACATTCAACTATAAGGACGGTTCCAAGACCATCACACTGGCGGAGGTTGAGGGTTCGGATTTATCCACTGTACTAAAGTATTAGAATTCTTATTTTGCAAGGAGTTCTGGCATTTTTTTGTTTACGAAAACATAAAAATGGGGCAAAAAAGGATTTCCGGCTCAGTATGTACTGAGAAGGAAATCCTTTTTTCTGTTCAGGCGCTTATCTGCCTTCTGACTCTGCCACTATATCTTCTAAAACTTTTATCAGATCAGGCAGGGATTCTAAGTGGACATTTCGTTCCAGAATACAGTTTTTTAAATCAACAGACAGAGTTTCAAATTTTTCCCGGATTGCCGGGGATATATAGGATGCCATAAAATCACCTCAATAATAGGATGCACCTGCCCACAATAAAATATGCGGAACTGGTGCGTGATTTTTGAAGCCCAGTCGATTTTTGTCGAATATTTACATGTGATACTAAGGAAGATCATAATATGAGATAAATTTATATGCATATACATAGTATTGGACTGCATTGCTTTTTGACTTAATAAGGTATATGGGCAAATTTAACGAAAATATAGCAGACAGAGTCTTAAATTTGTAAAAATATTGACACGATACTTTAAGATTGTTATAATTACAATATGAAGTACGATATTATAATACAATGTGCTATAATATAGTACAGAAGGGAGCGGAAATGAAAATTAACAAAGATTTATGCATCAACTGCGGTAAATGCATGGATTACTGCCCGGTAAATGCAATAAAGCGGATTGAGAGGCAGATTGTCATGGATTTTGATGCATGTGTAGAGTGCGGAGTCTGCAGACGTTCTGCTGTCTGTCCAAAAGATGCCATTTATCAGCAGAAGTTAGTATTTCCCAGAACAATCAGAAGTATTATGAGTGATGTTCTGACAATTGCCGAGGAATCCCAGATATCAGGGCGCGGCACAGAGGAGATGAAAACAAATGAGGTGACCGGAAGATTCAAAGATGGATGGGTGGGTATTGCGATCGAAATGGGAAGGCCTGGGGTTGCTGCCCGAATGTATGACGTGGAACGGATGGCCATGGCGGTGGTGAAAGAGGGCGCAGAATTTGAAGTGCAGAACCCTGTCACAAGTATGATGGAGAACCCCCAGACCGGGAAATTCAAGGAGGAACTTTTAAATGAACGTGTTCTTTCCGCAATTCTTGAGTTCCCGGTTCCCATTGCAAGGGTCAAATCCGTTCTCAGAGTGATTCGGGAGGCTGCGAAGGAAATTCATACGGTTTTCAGCCTGGATATCTGTTCCAAGGTGGCTGAGGACGGAAGCATTCCACACGTGGAGCCAGTAAAAGAACTGGGAATGTGGATCTCTCCAAATGCCAAAACAAATGTAGGGTTGGGAAGACCGCTGTTTCAAAAAGAAGGATAAGGGGGAAAGATATGACACATACACTGCATAGAGCCGGAAGTGTGGAAAATTTGAAAAACGATTGGGTTATTTTATGTATGCCCAGCAAAGATGTCAATCATGTTGGGTCCGCACCAAAATTGAAACGTTTTTTTGAATTGAGTGAAAAGAATCACTGTGTCACAATGGGAGACTGCCGCAGCGGAAACGAGTATTATCAGGGCAGCCGCAGAAAAATGATAGAGACAGTGGAGGACAGGGCAGTTATCACGGCAGTTTTTAACTGCGAGGAAGACGTGGTAAACATGCTGAAGGATTTGAAAAAAGAGGATTTGGGAATGTCAGTTGTCGTATCAGGCCTTACAGACAGAGCAATGGAGTGCTGCTGCAAATCAGGTCTGAAACCCCATACAGTGGAACATTCCCTTGGTAGATGGGGCGAAACAGATAAGCTGCCGCCTTCAGAAATATTGGAGATTTCAACCATGTGCGGACATTCCATGGTAGCAGTGAATCTGATATATAAAATGATAGAGCAGGTGCAGAAGGGTAAGATGACATCTGCAGAGGCGGCACAGGAATTGTTTAAGCCCTGTATGTGCGGGATTTTTAATACGGACAGGGCCGAGAAGCTGATAGCAAAAATTGTGGAGAAGGAATAAGAGGGAGGATTTTTCATGAAAAAGGGTGTAGCTTTTTTCTTATGGTCACTTTTGGCTTCTGTTTTACTAGTGGGATGCGGCACCACATCCACTTCAGAAGAGAACAGTGAAAGTGGAAAAGCGGCAGGGGATTTTAAGCTGAAAAAAGATGTGGAGTTTATTTGTCCTTTCAGCGCTGGCGGCGGAAGCGATTTATATGCAAGAATGGCAGCGGATATCATACAGAAGAATGGATGGTGTGATCAGCCGATCATGGTGGTTAACAAAACTGGCGGTGGTGGTTCGGTTGGGGATACATACACATTTTCCAAAAAAGGAAGCAGTGAAACCATTACAACTTATGTATCAGCGCAAATAACCAGTGCAATGTTGAATAAGACAGAGGTAACCTATAAAGACTTAACGCCTATATGCAATTTGGCAATGGATGAATATTTGATAGGGGTTAATGCAGATTCACCATACCAGACGGCAGAGGATTTAATGAAGGCGTCAAAGGAAAATCCGGGAAGTATTACAGTTGGGGGATCTGGCAAGGGTACAGAGGATGAATTGGTAACAGGAATGATGAATAAATATGGAGATGCGCAGTTTGAATACGTTTCCTATAACAGTTCCTCAGAAGTCATGAGTGCTATGTTGGGCGGGCATATTACGGCAGGGATTTATAATCCCAATGAATGCCTCAGTCAGGCGGAAGCAGGCCAGGTCAGCTTGCTGGCTGCTTTTGGGCCTGAAAGGGTCAGTATCCTGCCGGAGATATCAACCTTTACGGAACTGGGTTATCCGGATATTGTTTTTCAGCAGTTCAGGGGAATATTTGGAGCACCTGAAATGTCAGAAGAAGCTGTGACTTACTGGGCTGACGTATTTAAGAAGGTTACAGAGGACAATGAGTGGAAAGAAAAATATTTAGATTCCAATGGTCTGACGAGTAAATATATAGCAGGAGAAGATTTTGAGACATTTCTTGGTGGTGAGGCGGAAAAATATGAAACGATCTTCAAAGCAACAGGTGCTCTGGAATGAAACGCTGATCGATCAGGAAAAGAGGTGATGGGGCGTCATGCTATTTGTAATAGAACTTTTTTTTATGGCAGTCGGTGCTGTCAGCGTGATACTGGGAATTACTAAATATACATTTTGGGAGGTGACAAAACCGGGAGCTGGATTTATGCCTGTTTTGGTAGGAGTATTACTGATCATCATCAGTTTGTTTATGATAAAGGATAAAAAGCTCAAAAGTGAGAAAAAGTTTGAGGTGCAGGGAATGATCCCAGTGGGAATCATAATTGCTGCGGTAATCGGAATCTATATTGTGGGAATGACTTTTTCAGTAAGCTTTATGGTATTCGGATGGATGAAGTTTTTGGAAAAGTCAAAAATTTTTAAATCACTCTTCGTATCAGTCTTGACAGGGATCATTATTTATGCAGTATTCGGAATATGGCTGAAAGTGCCTTTGCCTGCTGGCGTAGCAGGGATACTATAGAGGTTGAAAAGAGGTGAGATGTTTGGAAAATTTTGAATTATTGTTTAGGGGTTTTGAAACGGCACTTACCCTTGAAAATCTGTTAGCGTCTCTTTTGGGAGCAGGATTGGGGATCATTATTGGAGCTATGCCGGGAATCGGGTCTTTAGCAGGCTGTGCACTTTTATTACCGCTTACTTTTAAAATGAATCCTACAACAGCTATTATCATGCTGGCAGCAATCTATTACGCAAACATGTATGGAGGGTCTTTTAGCGCCATATTGCTAAACATACCGGGTGACTCTCCTGCTATCATGACTGCCATAGATGGATATCCCATGACCAGAAAAAATAAGGCGGGGAAAGCTTTATTTGCTGCGGATTTATCTTCGTTTATAGGAGGAACCATTGGGATTCTGCTCTTGACCATTCTGGGGCCTACATTGGCAGATATCGGACTTAAATTCGGGCCTGCTGAAATGGTATCTCTTTTACTTTTAGCACTTACTTCAATTGGATGGATGCTGGGAGATGATCCAAAACCAGGCCTTATGGCTACCTGTATTGGTGCGCTGCTGGCTCTAATTGGGCTTGATCCTATATCAGGGTATTCAAGATTTACATTTGGAAATGTGAATCTGCTTAGTGGATTGACATTTATTCCGTTAGTTATAGGGATGTTTGGATTCAGCCAGGTGATCGATATGGTGACCAATAAAAATAATTTTAATTTTCTGGGGAAGAAAAGAATCCGTATACGGGAGAGTATTTTGAACCGAAAAGAGGTAAAAGCGTTGCTGCCAATATCTCTGAGAGGTGGTATAATGGGCACCTTTATTGGGATTTTACCGGGAGCAGGCGCAACGATAGCATCTTTTATTTCTTATATGACAAACAAAAAAATGTGCAGGAATGGAGAAGAATTCGGTACAGGTGTTATAGAAGGGGTGGCAGCTTCGGAATCTGCCAACAATTCTGCGGCTGCCGGAGCATTTGCCCCTTTGCTGTCACTGGGAATTCCCGGTTCGGGTACGGCAGCCGTTTTACTTGGCGGTTTGATGATGTGGGGGCTTAAGCCGGGGCCACAATTATTTACACAGGAATCAGAGTTTGTTTGGGGGCTTATAGCTTCTATGTATATTGGTAATATTATTTGTATTTTAGTCGCGATCTGTATCATTCCATTCTTAATGAAGCTTTTATGTATTCCCAGCGGGATTTTAGCTCCGATCATTGCATCATTATGTATTGTAGGCGCTTTTTCCGCAAATAATAATATGTTCGATGTTGGGGTTATGCTTATTGCAGGTATTGCTGCCTACATTTTAAAGACCTGTGGGATACCGGCCGCCCCTCTGCTGCTTGCGTTTGTATTGACACCAAAATTGGAACTGTATTTTTCTCAGGCGTTTCAGATTTCCAACGGCGACCCGGCAATCTTCCTTAAAAAACCGATTTCGTTGGCACTGTTGATTTTTATGGTATTATTCATGATCATGCCAATTGCGGTTAAAAAGATACGGAAGCGAAAATTAAGCGTAAGAAAGGATAAGGATGTATGAAAAAAAGTATAATAGATTTCAGAAAAATGGCAGAAGAAAACAAAAAAATCGTATATTTAACAGCCTATGATTACCTCACCGCAAAATACCAGGAAAAAGCCGGAGTGGACATGATCCTGGTGGGAGACAGTCTGGGAATGGTGCAGTTGGGATATGAGACGACATATCCGGTGACCATGGAGGATATGATAAGCCACTGCAAAGCTGTGCGCAGGGGCGCGCCGGAGACCTTTATTGTGGGGGATATGCCCTATATGTCATATCAGATCTCCGATCAGCAGGCCGTGGAAAATGCAGGGCGGCTTACAAAAGAAGCGCTCTGCGATTGTGTGAAGCTGGAGGGAGCAGGGCCGGAGATCGCAGGACGGGTCAGGGCCATCAGCAGTGTGGGGATTCTGGTCATGGGACATATCGGGCTTACACCTCAGTTTGCGGCAGAGCTAGGAGGATACAAGGCACAGGGGAGGAGTGCGGATGCCGCGGTAAAATTGATCCGCCAGGCAAAAGAGCTGGAGGAAGCAGGGGCGTGCAGTATCCTGGTGGAAGGTGTGCCGGCGGCTGTGGGGGAGGCGGTCACCAGACAGGCGGGCATTCCCATCCTGGGGATCGGAGCAGGATCCCATACCCATGGACAGCTCTTGATCTATGCGGATATGGTGGGGCTGTATGACAACTTTACACCAAAGTTTGTAAAACAGTTTGCCCATGTGGGGCAGCAGCTGCAGGAGGCATTCCAGGAATACTGTAGGGAAGTGCGCAGCGGAAGTTTTCCGGATGACAGCGTCCATACATATAAAATGAGTGCTGATGAGGTGGAAAAGCTCCAAAGAATCACAGAAGCCTGAAGATAAAAAGCATTTTGATGGATATGGAAAATAGTGGAAATTTGGGTGGACTTCAAATTAAGGCTGTCTTATAATAACTACTAAAGGATGTTAGGAGAATAGTACCATGGAAATGAAAGAAAAAAAGAATACTATACAGTCCGTCGAAAGGGCCATATCTATTCTTAAATGCTTTGAAAACCATCAAAGGCTCGGAATAACGGAAATCAGCAAGATGCTTGCTCTGCATAAAAGTACAGCCTTCGGCCTGGTGGGGACCTTGGAATATCATGGGCTGCTGGAACAGGATGCGGATGGAAAATACCGTCTGGGAATAGAACTGTTCCGCCTTGGCACACATGTGCAGATTGATTTGCGTAATATTGTACTTCCGTATCTGGATGAACTGCTCAGACAGTGCCAGGAAACCGTTAATCTGGTCATCCGCGAGAAGGGAAATGTGGTATATATTGAGAAAAAAGAAAGTCCCCATTCCATGAGGATCTGTACAAAGGTCGGACAAAGCCTGCCGATGTACTGCACAGCAGTGGGGAAAGCCATTATGGCGGAACTGCCGGGAACGGAACTGGAAGAGATTCTTGAAGGTACGGAATTTACCAAATATACGGAGAATACGCTGCAGTCACAGGAACAGGTAAAGCAGCAGGTAGAAGAAATCAGAAAGGCAGGCTATGCGGTAGACCGGGAGGAGCTGGAATACGGGCTGGTCTGTGTGGGGGCAGCTATCCTGGACTTAAATGGCTATCCGTTAGGTGCGATCAGTGTCTCCGGGCCTGCAACACGGATGACGGAAGAATTGATCGCGCGGTCAGGAAAGCTTCTGCATAAATATGCGGGACAGGCCAGAAGAAAACTTTGATAAAAAGATTTGCAGGGCGGCGCCTTTGCTGTGCCGACTGAAGGAATGCCCCGGGGATACAGAAACCGGCAGGCAGACAAAAATCCAGGATTCCAGTCTATAAAAGGCCGGAATCCTGGATTTTTTATACCCATTATTCTTTTGTGTAATTGTCAAAATATCCCTGGATATAGATAATAGGCGTACCCTTATCTCCGGAACCGGAAGTCAGGTCTGCCAGGGAACCCAACAGGTCTGTCAGGCGTCTTGGTGTCGTGCCCTGGGTTACCATGGTACCCTTCAGGTTTTCTGCTTTTTCATCTTTTTCCTGGATGTAATTCTTAATGGCAGCTTTTAATTCATCTCCCGATAAATCAGCGAAATCATTGTCAGCCAGGTATTTCAGCTTCACCTCATTAGGAGTTCCGTTCAGGCCCTCTGTGTAGGCAGGTGAAACTACCGGGTCAGCCAGCTCCCAGATTTTTCCCACCGGGTCTTTGAAGGCGCCGTCACCGTAAATCATGACTTCCACATGTCTGCCGGTTTTTTCCAGAACGGATTTATGTATGGAATCAACCATTTCTCCGCAGCGGATAGGGAAGAGCTTCACGGTATCCTCTGTGGCTTTGTTGGAGCCCAGAAGGCCGTATTTGTCATTGTATCCGCTTCCGTCGATGCTGTGTGTCATAACATCATCCAGCGCGTAGACTTTTTTGGCTCCATTGGCATTCAGGATGCGTTTGGTGCGTTCTCTGCTGTGGATGTCGCAGGTGAGGATACTGGTTGTGTAGTCCAGGATCGCTTTTGGATTGTTGGCAAAAATGATCTCCACTTCTGCGCCGCTCTCACGGATCACATTTTTATAATAGTCCACATAGTCAACACCGGTAAATACGTGTTTTTCGTATCCGAACAATTCTCTGTATTTTTCTTCTGACAGTACATCGGTCCAGGGATTGACGCCCTTTTCGTCCATGGCGTCCAGGTCCACCAGATGATTTCCCACTTCGTCAGAAGGATAGCTCAGCATGAGCACGATTTTTTTACAGCCTTTGGCGATTCCTTTCAGACAGATGGAAAAGCGGTTCCGGCTGAGGATCGGGAAGAGGACACCAACGGTATCATCACCGAATTTTTCATGTACATCTTTGGCAATCTGTTCCACACTGGCATAGTTGCCCTGTGCTCTGGCAACCACCGCCTCTGTGACAGCGATTACATCTTTATCGCGAATCTCAAAGGGTTCGCTTTTTGCAGCTTCCAGCACGCAGTCCACTACGATTTCCGACAGGTTGTCCCCTTCACGGATAATTGGAGCGCGGACGCCGCGGGATATGGTACCTACCATTTTAGACATTATGATATTCCCCCATTTTTTCATTTTCGTGGACACTGCCACCATTACTATTCTACGGTTTGTTGCCAAAATAAGCAAGTAAATCATGACAGAAACCGACAAAAAAATTGTATTAGGGGAAAAATAGATACCCTTGCAGGTATGGAAGATCCGGAGGAAGACGCAAGGTTGACTGGGGATGGCCCTTTTTTGGAGTATTCGGTACTTTTACCGGACAATGATGCAAAGGACAGAGGAACCGGTGTGGTTCAAAGGGAACTCAACGACAGCAGCAGCAGCATCCTGCTGGAACAGGAAAGATATCGTGTATTACAGAGTGGTAATGAATTTTCCTATACATTATATAAGTCCGGGTAAAGAGGTGTTTTGAATTATATAGGGAAATTGAACAAAAGCAGCCCGGATCACCAAGAATCCGGTGCGTATTGGGATGGGAACATATATGTACAGGGATTTTTTTATCATGAGCCGGATCACTGGAATAGGAAGGAGACGGGGAAGTCCGGGGAGGAGGTTCCTGAAGTGACTTACCGGGTATCCATTATAAGAAATGGTCCGTATATTTTGATGGTCCGATACAAAGTTCATGAAACAATGGTCAGCCGGGAAACTGTTAACAGCCGGGCGGCTGCGAAAATGAGGGAACTGCCCGGCATTTTATAAGAAAGACTGGGGGAAAGCGAAAGCGGTAAAAACAGCGTACAGGGAACAGGATACGTTTTTCGGTTCTGTACGCTGTCTTTTTTAGTCTGCGATCTGTCTGCCCTCATGGTCCATATGATAATTGTCTTTGTAAATAAGCTGTGATATAGGAACAAATTCATATCCTTTCTCCTGCAGAGTAGTGAGAAGGGTATCCAGTGCATCCTTGGTATATTTGGCCCCGTTATGGCAGAGGATAATGCTCCCGCTGCCCAGATGGGAATCTTCTGTAACCCTTTTTATGATATCGTCAGCGCCGTAATCTTTCCAGTCCAGGGAATCGACATCCCATTGTATCGGGTAGTAATGATTGGCACGAGCATTTTTAACCACATCGTTGTCATAGTCCCCATAGGGGGGACGGAATAAAAACATATCATAACCGGTCAGTTCTTTTACTTTATTGTGTACGGACATGAGCTCCTGGGTTTTTTCCTCATCTGTGAGCTTGGTCATGTATTTGTGGTTCTCACTGTGGTTGCCCAGGTCATGGCCTGCTTCATAGATTTTTTTTACATCGTCAGGATAACTGGAAACCCATCCGCCGGTCATGAAAAAGGTGGCCTTGACATTGTGTTTTGCCAGAATGTCCAGGAGTGTGGCAGTATCCTCATTGCCCCAGGCAGCATCGAAGCTGATGGCAATCTGTGGTTTATCGGTCTTTACACAGTAGATGGGGAGTTCCCGGCTTCCGACAGTGCTGCTGACAGAGACGGCTTTTGGCAGATATGTAACAGCACATAGTACCAGTGCCCCGGCAAATCCAAGTGTGATAATGGTATTGATCAATTTTTTAAGCAAGGGAGAATCCCCCCTATTAGAATGTTGTTATAATGATATGCCGTTTGGGGGCGGAAAAGAAGTAAATGTTTTTTCATATACTGCTTGTAAAAGAGCGTGCAAAAGGATATAATAGAAAAAAACGCGTGCTAAATGGGAATGTACATGTGCTTTACATGTGCAGCAGAGATTCTATCAATCAAAAAATTCCGGAGGCGGATTATGGCGGGGACAATACAACAGATTGCAGAGCTTGCAGGGGTTTCAAGGGGAACTGTGGACAGGGCTTTGAATAACCGGGGAAGAATTAACCCGGAGGTGGCAAAAAAAATAGAACAGATAGCGTCTGAAATAGGATATGTGCCAAAACACAGGAAAAAAGCAGAAAGCGCAGGAAAGCAGGGCAGCAGGGGGAAACGGATCGGCGTAGTGACCCAATTATCCCAATCATCCTTCATGCTGCAGGTCAATAAAGGAATCCGGGATGCGGCCAAAAAACTGGCGGACCAGGGCATGGAAGTAATTATAAAGGAAAATGCATCTGTGGATGAATCCGAGCAGATGCAGGCGGTCACGGAACTGGAGGAGGCAGGTATTGATGGACTGGCTGTCATGCCTGTGGACTGCGACAATGTAAGGGTTAAGCTCAACGCACTTACAGAGGAGCGGAACATACCGGTGGTCACCTTTAACTCTGATATAGTAGGCACAAAACGCTGTTGTTTTGTGGGACTTGACAACTGGAAAAGCGGCCGGACGGCAGCTGGACTTATGGGAATGATGATGCGTGGGAAGGGAAAAGTCCTGGTCATCACCGGATACTTTTCCAACAGTGCAGGCAGCCGCAGGGTGGATGGTTTTGTGGAGGAGCTAAAGAGAAGTTTCCCGGAAATGGATCTGGTGGGGGTGCAGAGCAGTTTTGACCATACGGATGAGGTGGAGAAGATCATTGTAAATGCTATGTCAGCATTTCCGGATCTGGAGGGCGTTTTTGTGGCATCCGGCGGGCAGGCAGGTGTCAGAAAAGCTTTTGACAAGCTGAAGCTTAAGAAACGTCCGTATGTCATCATCTATGACCTGACACCTAAGAATGAGAAAGCGCTTCTGGAAGATACCGTGGATTTTCTCATCGACCAGGAAGGCTATGACCAGGGATACCGGGCCTTGTCCATTTTGTCGGATTTGTTAAGAAGGGGCAGAAGGCCGGAAAAGGAATATATGTATACGGAAATTAATATAAAGACAAAATATAATCTATAGGAAATCTGCGGGTTTCAATGGGAGAGTCACTGCGGAACCAGGAGACAGCAGCCGGGAATTTCCGGATAGAATGGAAGAGATTTGTACGCTTATCATTCTTTCCGATAATTCCCGGCTTTTATTTTCCGGCAAAGGCTTTAAACCTTCATATATCATATTTGACCCCGGCAAAAGACACATTTTGCGAGAAAAAGCCTGACTTCGTGAAGCCTTCTGTAACACAGGAATCTTGCAGTCGGAAGTTCACTGCTAAAAAGCACACATTTAAAAGCACGCACATAGTATTGTGAAAATGCCACAAAACCAACCCTTATATTTGTGCATAAGATAGAAAGGTTGTAAAAACAAAAAAAGTGCTTGCACATTCTATGCGCGTGTGATACTATAAAAGCACAAAAGAAAAGCACGTAAACGCACACATAAATAAAAAGCACGCTAACATGGATGGAGAAAACAGGAGGAAAGTTGTTATGAAGTATGTAGAATTTGATCAGAGCAGACCGATGGATCTGGTATTACTGGGCCGCGTGGCAATTGATTTTAACCCGGCTTACAATGACCAGGTAAAAGAGGAGTTCAAACCTCTGAAGAAAGTTCATATGTTTGAGAAGTTTGTAGGCGGTTCACCGGCCAACATCGCTGTAGGTGTTACAAGACACGGAATGAAAGCGGGTTTTCTGGGTAAAGTATCTGATGACCAGTTTGGTGACTATGTAGTGGATTATTTCGATGAGCAGGGTATTGACACATCACACATTACAAGATGCACCGGCGGTGAGAAGCTGGGCCTTACATTTACAGAGATGTTATCCTCCAAGGAAAGCAGCATCCTGATGTACAGAAACTGCATTGCTGACTTACAGCTTCATGTGGATGACATTGATGAGGAATACATAAAACAGACAAAAGCAGTCCTGATCTCCGGAACAGCGCTGGCAGAGAGCCCTTCCAGAGAAGCCGCTATCAAAGCAGTGCTCCTTGCCAAGAAAAACAATACAAAGATCATTTTTGACATTGACTATAGAGAATACAACTGGAAGAACAGTGATGAGATAGCGATCTATTATTCCATGGTAGCAAAAGAGGCTGACATCATTATGGGTTCCAGAGAAGAGTTTGACCTGACAGAAAAGCTGATTCAGCCGGGCATGACAGATGAAGAGTCCGCAGCCCTGTGGCAGGGTTACAACGCAAAGATCGTTGTGATCAAACACGGAATGAAAGGTTCCACAGCCTACACCTGCGACGGACAGAAATATTCCATCAAACCCTTCCCGGTCGACGCCAGAAAAGGTTTCGGCGGCGGAGACGGATACGGCTCAGGATTCTTATATGGCCTGTATCAGGGATGGGAAGTGATCGACTGCCTGGAATTCGGTTCCGCAGAGGCTTCCATGATGGTAAGAAGCAACAACTGTTCCGATTCCCTTCCGGGACCGGATGCGGTACACGCGTTTATCAAAGAAGAAAAAGAAAAATTCGGAGAGATGATCGCAAGGGTATAAAGGCATCATAGCGGAAATATGATCCGTTGACATAGATACTAACATAAACACTGACTGCGGGGCGGGCCGGGAGTTCCCCCCTCGCCCGTAAGCAGGCAAAGCCTGCACGGTAAAATGAAAGGAGATTAATCATGGCAAAGACAACAAGAATGACGGTTGCACAGGCTATCGTTAAATTTTTAGATAATCAGTATGTATCCATGGACGGCGTGGAGACAAAATTCGTAGAAGGTTTCTTCACCATTTTCGGACACGGTATTGCAGTGGGCCTTGGAGAGGCTCTGGATACCAATCCGGGACAGTTAAGAGTTATGCAGGGAAGAAACGAGCAGGGCATGTGCCACGTGGCAACAGCATTTGCAAAGCAGAATAACAGAAAGAGCATCATTCCCTGTGCTTCCTCTGTAGGCCCGGGAGCTGCCAACATGGTGACAGCCTGCGCCACAGCCACAGTGAACAATATTCCGCTTCTGGTATTCCCGGCTGATACCTTTGCATCCAGACAGCCTGATCCGGTTCTGCAGCAGTTAGAGCAGAGCAGCAGCCTGGCTACAACAACAAATGATGCATTTAAGCCGGTATGTAAATACTGGGATAGGATCACACGCCCGGAACAGCTTATGACAGCACTGATCAACGTAATGCGCGTGCTGACAGACGCCTCTGAGACAGGTGCCTGCTGTATCGCCCTTCCGCAGGATGTAGAGGGTGAATCTTATGATTACCCGGATTATTTCTTTGAGAAACGCGTACACAGGATCACACGTCCTGTAGCTGTGGAAGAAGAACTGGAAGATGTAGCCGAAATCATTGCAAAAGCAAAGAAACCTCTGCTTATTGTAGGCGGCGGAGTGAAATATTCTGAAGCTGGTGAGGCAGTTGAGCAATTCTGCGAGGAATTCCATATTCCCTTCGGCGAGAGCCAGGCAGGAAAGAGCGCGTGCCAGACAAGCAATCCCTACTGCTTAGGCGGTATCGGCGTCACAGGTACCCTGGCCTCCAATGTCATTGCAAAAGATGCTGACGTGGTTATCGCTGTAGGTTCCAGACTTTCCGACTTCACCACAAGCTCCAAGCACTTATTCAGAAATGACGACGTGAAATTTGTCACCATTAACAACAATAGATACCATGCATACAAGATGGACGCTGTAAAAGCCATCGGTGATGCGAAAGTGACTGTGGAAGCCCTGGCTGAAAAGCTCCGCGCAAAAGGATATGTTTCTTCCTACAACGGAGAGATCGAAGCAGCCAAGGAGGCATGGGACAAAGAATGGGATCGTCTGGCAGGCATCGAATACACAGGCGATGACTTTGAGCCTATCATCAAGGCAAGAGACCCCAGAACAGTTCCTGAGTTCGTAAAACTGACAAACGGTAAGATCACACAGACCGCGGCACTGGCTGCTATCAATAAGACCATTGACAAGGACGCTACCATCATCACAGCAGGCGGTTCCCTTCCCAGCTGTATGCAGCGTATGTGGAGAACAGACAAGAGAGGCGGATATCATGCAGAGTACGGATATTCCTGCATGGGTTACGAAGTTGCAGCGACTTTGGGCGTAAAATTTGCAGAGCCGGACAATGAAGTATACTGTGTGGTAGGTGACTCCAGCTTCCAGATGCTCCACAGTGAGATCATGACTATCATGCAGGAGAGAAAGAAAGTAAACATTTTAGTATTCGACAACTGCGGATTCGGCTGTATCAACAACCTGGAGATGAACCACGGTATTGGAAGTATTGCCACAGAGTTCCGTTATACAGACGGAAAGAAACCTACCGGAGATCTGATTCCTGTAGACTACGCAAAAATCGGTGAGGGATATGGCCTGAAGACATATACCTGCAAAACCATCGCTGAACTGGTTGACGCTCTTGAGGATGCGAAGAAACAGGATATTGCCTGCCTCTTTGACCTGAAAGTAATTCCAAAAACCATGACAGACGGTTACGAATCCTGGTGGAACGTAGGAATCGCTACCACATCTGACAAGGACAGCGTAAAGAAAGCCTGCGAAGGCGTTATGACAGGACGTAATGAGTCCAGAGCTTATTAACCCATCCGCTCTCAACACGGCCGCCCTTTTCCTTAACCGGAATAACAGCGGCTTGCAGGGAAATCGGGCCGGTGCGGCAAAACCAGATGCTGCAGCTGGATACCGGAAGGCTGCCGCAGGATAACAGCATATAAAAGAAGATGGATGATCCCTTACGGACTGTAAGGAATATGAACCATAAATATATTGTAGCAGGAGGATATTAGATATGGGAAAAGTGTTCGGATACCCAGAGTTTGACGCAAATGGTGAAAAGATTTTGACAACTTATGACAACGAATACAAAGACATGATGATGGACATCCGTGTTTACCGCATGAAAGCCGGTGAGACCAGATCCTTCAAAAGAGAAGGTGAGGAAGTGGCTGTACTTCTGCTCTCCGGAAAAATCGTTTATACATGGGAAGGAAATGAAGAGGCTGTCAGCAGAAAGGACGTATTCACAGAGGGACCTTGGTGTGTACATGTGTGCACAGGAACAGAGGTACGTGTTACTGCAGAGGCAGATTCCGAGATTTTAGTACAGTGCACAAAGAACAATACAGAGTTTGCCGCTAAATTATATAGACCGGAAGATGCTCCCTGGGGCTATTCCTGCAAAGGCAAATTCGGCAATGTTGCCAAGAGAAGAGTCAACACTATCTTTGACCATGATATCGCTCCCTGGTCCAACATGGTATTGGGGGAAGTCCTCAACGACAGAGGAAACTGGTCAGGATATCTGCCCCACAGACATCCCCAGCCGGAGACATATTACTTCATGTTTGACCGTCCGGAAGGTTTTGGAGCCAGCTTTGTGGGAGACCAGGTCTTCAAGAGCACAGACGGAAGCTTTTCCGCAATTCCGGGTGGTGAGCTGCATCCCCAGGCAGTGGCTCCGGGATTCCAGATGTACACCTGCTGGATGATCCGCCATATTGAAGGAAATCCATGGCTGCAGACAGACCGCTGTGAGGATGAGCGTTACACCTGGCTGCACGACGCTGCATTTTAAGCAATCCCATAATAAAAAAATAGAGAATAAGAAAAAGGAGTACACCATTATGGCAAGAGAATTTATCGTACCGGGTCAGATCATTTCCGGTTCAGGCGCATTAAATATGGCAGAGACAGTATTAAAAGGACTTGGAAAGAAAGCCCTTATTGTTACAGATAAAGTGATGATCCAGCTTGGAAACTGTGCAAAAGTTGAGGCAGCGCTGAAAAATCAGGGGGTTGCATATGCGATCTACTCTGAGATCGTAGGCGAGCCTACAGATACCATGATTGAAAATGGCCTGAAATTATACAAAGAGGAAGGCTGTGACTTCCTGGTAGCCCTGGGCGGAGGAAGTCCCATTGATTCCATGAAAGCCATTGGTTCTCTGGTCATAAACGGAGGAAATATTTCTGACTACATGGGCAAAGTGATTGATGTGGAAGTGCCTCCTATGGTAGCGGTCCCCACCACAGCAGGAACCGGTTCTGAAGCTACACAGTTCACGATCATCACAGATACAAAGAAAAATATCAAAATGCTGTTAAAGGGAAAAGTCCTGATGCCAAGCCTGGCCATCATTGACCCGCAGTTCACCATGACCGCACCGCCTAAGATCACAGCAGCTACAGGCCTGGATGCTTTATGCCACGCAGTGGAGGCCTACACATCCAGAAAAGCACAGACACTTTCCGATACTTTTGCTATGTCAGCAGTAAAACGTATCTTCCAATATCTGCCGCCAGCATTCAAGGACGGCAGCAATGAGGAAGCCAGAGTACAGATGTCCGTAGCAGCACTGGAGGCTGGCATTGCATTTAACAATGCATCCGTTACCATCATCCACGGAATGAGCCGTCCCATTGGCGCCCTGTTCCATGTTGCACATGGTCTTTCCAATGCCATGCTGTTAAAAGAGTGTCTGACCTTTGCACTGGAAGGCGCATATGACCGTTTTGCGGAACTGGGACGCGCCGTTGGCGTTGCAGCAGATACGGATTCTGACAAAGAAGCAAGTGAAAAATTCCTGGCAGCAGTAGATACTATCACAAAAGAACTGGAAACACCTACACTGGCTGAGTTTGGGATTGATAAAGACGAGTTCTTTAAAGTGATTGATAAGATGGCATTTGATGCTATGGACAGCGGAAGTCCACAGAACACTATGAGAGATGTTACTGAGGATGATGTGAAACAGATTTATAGGAATTTGTGGTAATCCAATAGATATTATGAAGCTCCAGGGACCGGTGGGCGTATCGGTTTCTGGGGCTTTTTTGAGGATATAGGTAGAAGGCCGGGGGAGGGAGAAACAGCCCGTCCGTATTGTAAAAAAACTCCGCCATCACACACAGTATTGTAAGAAACAGCAGAAAATGTTAAAATTAGGACAGAAAAACAAAATGAGGGAATGTGGAATGCGAAAGCGTAAGAGATGCCTTCTTCTGGCAGTAGTGTGCCTGCTATGTATTGGCGGCTGCGCCGGGAAGGATGTGCAAGAACCGGAGGGGGAGTTTATCATAGGCGTTGTGACAAAATCCAGAAACAGCGAATACTGGATGTCCGTCAACGCCGGAATGGAGAAGGCTGCCAAAGAGATGAACGTGAAAACAGTTATTCTCTCCCCGGACACCGAGACGGATAAAAAAATACAAAAGAAAATGATCCGGGACCTGCTGAAGATGAAGGTGAATGCATTGGCTGTGTCCCCCATTGATTCTAATGACAATCAGGACTATTATCTGCAGGCTCAGGCACTGGGAATCCCGGTATACTCTTACGATACTCCCATTGCGGATGTGGATGTGCCCTATATTGGCATTGAAAATGAGAAAGTGGGGTATGAGCTTGCCAAGGCTCTTGCTGAGAAGATGGGGCATAAAGGGAATATTGCCATCATCGCAGGAAGCAGGGAGCAGACGTCCCACGAAAAAAGGATCGCCGGGTTTGAAAAGTATATGGAGCAGGAACCGGATATGCATATTGAGGTGGAGAAGAGCGGATACAGTAACCTGCGGGTGTCGGAACAGGAGATGGCGGAGATTCAGAGCAACTATCCGGATCTGGACGGTATTATGACCACCAGCGCGGTCACAGCGCTGGGGCTTGCGGAGGCTACCAAAGGAAGCGGCATTGCCATAGCCTCTGTGGATGACCAGGAGGATGCCATCCGGGCAGTGGAGGAAGGACGTATCACTGTGCTGGGCGCCCAGTCCGGGTATGATATCGGATATGAGACCGTGAAATATATTGTGAATGATAAAAAAGGGGTAAAACAGGACTGGGAAAAGATTTTGGACACACAAATTCTGACCCGGGAAAACGTGGAAGATTACCAGAACCTAAAAAAATGACACAAAAATCTAAAAATATTCCCAGTCATAAAGCGGGAGGCTGAGCTGTGCTGAAAAATAGGAATATTTTTAGAACCATCTAAGAAAAAACGTAAAAATAAAACTAAGGAATCTAAAATTTCTATTACTAGGATTTTCCCTGCAAAAAGGTAAAATAAAATCATCAAAAGGATGATTCAAAGAAAGGCAGGGAAATAAAATGGGAAAAGAATTAGCGCAAAAAATAACCGGAGGCAAGCTGTCGTGGGGAACCAGACTGTCTTATGCCAGCGGTGACGTGGCGTGTAACGTTGTGTTCGGAATGATCGGCACGCTGCTTACTCTGTTCTACACAGATTATGTGGGAATCAGCCCGGCTACTGTAGGTTTGATGATGCTGCTGTCAAGGCTTTTTGACGGTGTGTCTGACCTGATCATGGGTGTTATCGTGGAACGTACCAATTCCAAATGGGGAAAATCAAGACCGTGGATCCTCTGGATGAGCGTACCCTTCGCATTGTCAGCAGTTTTGTTATTTACAGTACCCCATACCACAGGAATGCTTCAGTTCCTCTATCTGTTCGTAACTTATAACTTCTGTACAACAGTCTGTTATACAGCCATCAATCTTCCTTACGGAAGCCTCTCAGCCATGATGACCAGGGTTTCCTCTGAGAGAGATATGCTGAGTGTTGTGAGAATGGGACTCTCTCCCATCGGTAAGATCATTGCTGCTACCTGTACGCTTCCAATCGTTAAACTATTTGGAAATGACCAGGCAGCATGGGTTAAGACCATGTCCATCTGGGCAGTGCTGGCACTGATCCTTCTTCTTGTATGTTTCTTCAAATGTGAGGAGACTGTAAGGATTGAAGCCAAAGAAAAAGCGGCAAAAGTACCTCTTGGAAAAGGATTTGCAGCGCTTTTCAAAAATCAGTATTTCTGGGCAGTTTTAGTATTATGGATGGTACAGAGTGTTTCCTTTAGTATCTCAGGCACAATCTTACCGTATTACTGTAAATACATATTTGGCAATGATACATGGATGTACAGTGCACTGTTCCTCACAGAGACACTGACACTGGTTGCAGGCATTTTCTGCTGTACACCGCTGATCCGTAAATTCGGAAAACGGAACATTGCACTTGTAGGCGCCATGATCGCACTGGTCGGTCAGCTTCTGTTCTTCCTGAATCCATACAGTTTCCCATGGATGGTAATGAGCTGTGTGGCACGTGCCATCGGCCTGGCTCCTCTGAATGCAGTTGTGTTTGGTATGGTTGGTGACGTAGTGGAATTTGGTCAGTGGAAGACACATATCAGACAGGAAAGCCTTATCTTTGCCGGCGGTTCCATCGGAACAAAGGTAGGGGCAGGATTTGCCTCCGCAGCCATGACAGGACTTCTCTCTCTGGCAGGATATGTAAGTTCCTCAGTGGGAACAGCAGCGCAGCCGGAAGAAGCGCTTAATATGATCATAAACATTTATAAGTTCGGCCCGATCCTTATTGCGGCAGTTGCTTTTATCACACTTGCACTGTACAAATTGGATAAGATATACCCGGATATTATGAAGGAGTTAATAGAACGTGAATCAAGAGGGGAGTTATAAAATATGAAAGAGCGTACATTGATCACAATCAGCCGTCAGTATGGCAGCGGCGGTAAGGAAATCGCAGAACTGCTTGCAAAAAAGATGGAGACCCGCTGCTATGACAGGCAGATTTTGTATCTGGCAGCGGAAAAACTGGGGGACTCAGACCTGGATATGGACACGATCCTGGATATGTCTTATAAAATGCCGGACAACAGCATAGGCTCCTTCATGGAGGGTGTGAATTCCCTGGGATATGAGACCATTCCTTCTTATAATAAGATGTACCGGGAACAGGCCAAAGTTATCCGCAAAATAGCGGAAAAGGAAAGCGCTGTATTTCTGGGAAGATGCGCAGATGTGGTTCTGAAAGATTATCCGGAATGCTACAATTTCTTCATCTATGCAGATGCCGAATTCAGAAAAGAGAGAGCAAAAGAGTTTTATGGAAATAAATCCATCAAAGAACTGGAAAAAGAGAACAAAACCCGTGAACGTTATTACAATTACTATACAGGGCAGAAATGGGGAGAACCTCTGAATTATGACCTGATGATCAACACAAGCAGATTTTCCATCCGGAAGGCAGCAGACCTTATCTGGGATTATGTGATGAGCAGTCAGGCGGAGTAACAGAAAAGAGGCGCAGCTGTTCTGCCGTCATCGTAACAGGCGAAAAGTTAAGCAGAACTGCCTTTGGCAAATTTCAATATGATTTTTCATTGATCCATATATAGAAAGAGGTAAGTAAACATGAAGAAAGTAAAAGTAGGCATTGCAGGATTAGGCAGATTAGGAAAAGTACACGCAAACAATATTGCATTTAAGATTCCAAACGCAGAGCTGACAGCAGCCTGCTCCATTATGCCGGCAGAGCTGGAATACGCAAAAAAGGAGCTGGGAGTGAAGGAAGTTTACTCTGACTACCGTGAGATGCTGGAAAAAGCAGACATTGATGCAGTAGCGATCGTTACCACAAGCGGTGAGCACTGCTGGCAGATCGCGGCAGCCCTGGATGCCGGAAAACATGTATTCTCAGACAAACCGCTGGGGGTTACGGTTGAGGAGTGCAGGCTGGCAGAGGAAGCGGTTGAGCGCCATCCGGAACTGGCATTCTTTTTAGGATTCATGCGCCGTTTTGACCCTTCTTATGCTTACGCAAAGAAGAAAATTGAGGAAGGTGCAATCGGAACTCCATACATGGTGAAAGCTACCGGCATTGACCCGGAAGCACTGGTTGAGGGGGCGATCAAATTTGCAGCTACCAGCGGCGGTATCTTCATTGACATGGCGATCCATGACATTGACCTGATGAGATGGTTCTTAGGATCTGATCCTGTGGAGGTTTATGCCACAGGAGCTACCTTCAAACATCCGGAATTCAAAGAGGCAGGCGATGACGAGACAGGTGTTGCTATGTACCGTTGTGAAAACGGCGCGCTGGGATTTGTACATGTGGGACGTACCGCAGCACACGGCTATCATGTTGAGACAGAGATCATTGGAACAGAAGGTTCTCTCCGCATCAGCCCGGTTCCGGAGAAAAACCTGTGCATGATTTACGACAAGAACGGTGCCGTTGTTGAGTGTGTCAGCGGATTCCCGGAGAGATTCGCAGAGTCTTATCAGTTAGAGATGCAGGAGTTTATCAACTGTGTAGAATCCGGCAGAAAACCGGAAGTGACCGTATATGACGGAACAAAATCCACCCAGATTGGCTTTGCCACCACAGAGGCATGGAAAAAAGGCGGAATCGTTAAAATTGAATACTGATCCGTGCTCATATTGTTTAGAGGAAGACCTTTATAAATTTGGAAGTGTGCTGTTTTTTTGCAGCACACTTCTGTTATTCCTTAAGAAAAAATCCCTTCGGACAGGAGGCGGATCAGTGCGGAGACGTGATTTCTAGTAGGTTCTATGTTATAATGTACGCATAAGCAACGTGCATCAGCATGTATGGACAGCAAAGGAGAGAGTATGCTGCAAAGTATCAGAAGTAAGGTGCTGCTGGCAATTCTGGCGGTGACTATGGTTACCGCCTGTTCCATCACGGTGGTTTTTTATTTCAAATCGGCAGGTATGATAGAGGAGAATTATTCCACAAACCTCTATGGCAGGGTGAAGCAGACGATCACATCCCTGGATGACTCCCTGCAGGAAATTTATTATATCAACATAAAAGCGGCCAGTGATATTAATATGATAAAATGCGTAAAAGAATACAGGACATCAGGGGACAATGGGACGCTGGATGAGATCGCAGAACTTCTCAGAACTTACCGCACGGAATACAAGGATCTGAGTTCTCTGTATTTCATTTTTCCGGATGAGAGGATAGCTGTCACATCGGAGGATTATCCTGTTTGTAAAAGGGATATACCGGAGGGAGAGATAGAAAAGATCCGCCGTGCTGAGGCAAAGGAGGCTGTTCCCATCATGTTTGGAGATATGGTCCATGAAACGGGAAAACAGCTTTCCTGCATCCAGTCAGTGGTTGATAAGGATGGCACTGTGCTGGGATATATGCTGGCAAATACAGAGGAGAGGACGCTGTTCTATGAATATCTGGAACCCGTGTATGATGATAAGGTATCCCAGGCATTGATTCTGGATAAAAATAAAGAAATTGTCACAAGTAAAGATTATGAGAGTGTGGGACAGGTCTATGAAGGAAAAGACCGGCTTCCGGCAGTCAGCGGCATTGAGAATCAGGATGCAAAGGAAATCCGTATTTTTTACCAGGGGGCATTTTCCAAATGCGGTCTTTACATGGATATCCAGAAGAGCCAGGTCTTGGGGGATTTAAAGCAGATGCAGATTTTTTTGGTGGCCATTTTCTTTCTCTTTCTTATGATTGGGGGCATTCTTGCCACCTCCATCACGAGAGCCATGTACAAACCCATTAAGAATATGACAAATACTGTGGAAAAAGTCAGCAAGGGGGATTTGAGCCTTCGCGTAGATGTGACCACAGAGGATGAGATCGGAACTCTGTGCAGGGAATTCAATCACATGCTGGATAACCTGGAGGACTTGATCGCCAGAGTGATCGAGGAGGAAAGGCTGAAAAAAGATGCGGAATTGGAAGCACTGCAGTATCAGATCACCCCTCATTTTATGTACAACACACTAAATGCCATCAAATACGCTGCCCTGATCAAAGGGGAAAAGGAACTGGGGGCATTGATCGGGGATTTTGTTGAGCTGCTTCAGGCCAGCATCAATAAAAAAGGAACGTTTATCTCCGTGGCCGATGAACTGCATATTCTGAAGAATTATATTCATTTGCAGGAATTCCGCTATCAGGGAAGTTTTGACGTGGAGTATGATATTGCCAAGGAAGCCTGCGGATGTTATATTCCGAGACTGATCCTGCAGCCTTTGGTGGAGAACGCCATACTCCATGGAATTGATATGAAGGGCGGCAATGGCCGTCTGATCATCCGGGGCAGAGTGGAAGGCACGCGTCTGAACCTGTCTGTCATTGACAACGGACGGGGAATGACAAAAGAGCAGATAGAGACACTGCTTTGCAGCAAGGCCAAGAAGACTAACGGTCTCAGCGCTATTGGAGTGCCCAATGTGAGGGAGCGCCTGGAGCTTTATTATGAGGCGGAGGGCGGCATTATATATGAGAGTGGTGAGAACGGGACCACTGCCACTATTTTCCTTCCGGCAAACAGGGAAGTGGATATTTGACAGACAGATAAAGTGTGACAAAGGGGAAGATGCCTATGTTTCGTACATTGTTAGTGGATGACGATTTTTTGGTCAGGAGTTATTTGAAAACTCTGGGTGCCTGGGAAAAAGCGGGGTATGAGGTGGTAAAGGATGTGCAGGACGGCGAGGAGGCGCTGCACATTATGGAGGAAGAGAAGATTGATGTGGTCATCACAGACATCTCCATGCCGCTCATGGACGGTATTGAGCTTATACGGCATATCAGAGAAGAAAAGGAAAATATATACATTATGGTACTGAGCTGCCATGATGATTTCGAGTATGTCAAGGAGGCCATGCGTCTGGGGGCGGATGAGTATATTCTGAAAAACACCCTGGATGAGGACACGCTCTTTGAGATCCTGGAGAAGTCCAGGCATCAGATAGAGACAAGGCTGGAGAAAAGCAGCCAGCAGGAGCGGACCAGGAAACTGATACGAATGGGAAGCCATACTCTGAAATACCACTTCTTCAACGGCATCCTCTCCGGTACTTTAAACGGTCAGGAGCGGGAGGAAAAGCGGGCAGAAGCCGGTATCAGAGGGCGTTTTCAGAACAGTGCAGTCATTAATATGTTCATGCACGAATGGAATGACCAGAACCAGATATGGAGCCCCCTGGAGGCGGAACAGTATTCCCAGAGTTTCCGCCACGGGCTTATGACAGAGATGGAGGAGCTTCTGCAGGAGGACAGTGATCACGCGGAGATCATTTATCTGGGGGCAGGGATATTCTGCTGTTTTCTGGATATGTCATCCATGCGGAGAAGTTCGGTGATGCGCCAGCGCCTGACAAATGTGGCATCTGCTTGTTTCCGATACTGTAAAAAGGAGCCATATCATTTCGGGATCGGCGTGAGCAATATCTGTATCGGGGAGGAGGGCATCCGTCAGGCATACCAGCAGGCCAGAGAAATGATGAAGCTGAGCTTTTATGATGACAGTGATATCCTCTATTTTGACAATAGGAAAGAAATCAGTTCACAGATGCCCGCTGCTGCGGAAGAATTGTATGAACGGATAGAAATCCTGAAAGTGGGAAGAAAGCAGGAAGAACTGGCGGAAATGTGGAAGCGGGTAACAGATGCCTGCAAACGTTCCCATGTGGATGGTAAACTGGTCCTGCAGTGGCTCAAACGTCTGGATAAGAGGGCAGGTCTGGAGCGTAAGGCGGATTTTTACAGCAATGTGCACAGTATAGATGAACTGTGCAGGATTGCCGATCAATATGGACAGGACTTGTTTGCTGACAAGAAAATGGCCATACCGCCCGGGGTATCGGGGGCAGTGCGCCATGCCATTGAATTTATCAACAGCAGCTACAAAAAGCCCATCAGCCTTCAGGATGCAGCAGAGGCTGCCGGAGTCAACCCTGCCTATCTAAGTTATCTGTTCAAACAGGAGATGCAGATTGGATTTTCCAATTATCTGCAGGAGTGCAGAATGGAATGCGCGAAAGAACTTCTCTGCACAACCAATTATAAAATTAAGGATGTGGCATCAGAGGCGGGATTTAATGATTACCACTATTTTTCCAAAACGTTTAAGAAGCTCAATGACTGCAGCCCGGCGGATTACCGCAGGGAGCACCAGCAGCCGCGGAATCAGGGGGGCTTCATTCTCTGATGTGATGAAAACAACACATGAAAATACAACAAAGCTAAAAATATTTCCGATTTCAGACATGGTGAATTTCTGGTATCCTTTATTCAAGAACAAAGGAACGGCCCGCTGGGGAGTTTGATAAGTAAAGGAGAATAGATCATGTTTAATAAGGAAAAAGTAAAATTAGGAATCGCACCGATCGCATGGACCAATGATGACCTTCCCGACCTGGGAAAAGAGAATACCTTTGAGCAGTGTGTCAGCGAGATGGCGCTGGCAGGCTTCACAGGCTCAGAGGTGGGAAATAAATATCCGAAAGACCCGGAAGTGCTGAAAAAAGCCCTGAAACTCCGCGGCATTGAAATCTGCAACCAGTGGTTCTCTTCCTTCCTGATCACAAAGCCTTTTGAGGAGGTGGAAAAAGAGTTCCGCGCACAGCTTGCTTTCTTAAAGGCAATGGGTTCCAAGATCATCGGCGCGTCCGAGCAGAGCCACAGCGTGCAGGGAATGCAGGACACCCCTATCTTCGGCCATAAATACGTGATGAACGATGAGGAGTTAGATCACAGGTAACGATCCGGTAAGACTATCCGGTTACTACAGGCACGGAACCGTTATGATCGTGAAACAAAAAGATACTGCCGCAGAACAGGACCTGAAGGGAACTGTTTTGACAGCAGTATCTTTTTTTGTGGAAACAGACTTGATGAGCCGGCTGTTTTATTTGTCAGCTTAAAAATTTTACCCCGACCATGAGCAGCCCCAGAAGAGACAGCACTACGCCGGTGACACGGTTAAGGGTTTTTGCAGGTGCTTTGTTTGCGAACAGAGCGGCAACCCTGGCGCCCAGAAAGGTAAACAGGATGCAGAAAAACAGTGCGCCTAAATCGGGCAGAGAACCATCAATGAAGAAATGGGAGGCAGCTCCTGTAAATGCGGTGAAAGCCATAATAAACACGCTTGTGCCAACAGCTGTCTTCAGTTCATAGCCCAGTACGCTTGTGAGAATGAGGAGCATCATCATACCGCCGCCGGCGCCAATGAATCCGCATATAAAACCAATGACAGCTCCGCACAGAAGGGAATGAATGATTTTTTTCTTCTCACTTTTCTTTTCCTGTGCGCTTTTTTCTGTCATGACAGGGCGTATGATAAATTTAATACCCAGGAGCAGTGTCATGAATACGGAAAAGCTGCCCATGGTGGTGCCGGGAAGCAGGGATGCAATATAACTTCCGAACAGGGTAAATGCAAGAACAGAGAAAAGCATGATGATACCGTGCCGGACATCCAGGTTTCCATGCTTTTTGTAGGTATAGGCTGAGACCGCAGATGCCAGTACATCAGATGCAAGGGCAATTCCCACAGCCTGATAGGGGTCAAAATGCAGGAAAGTGATCAGCATGGGGGAAATCACGGCGGCAGCGGAAAGTCCGGCAAGTCCGGTTCCTATACCTGCCCCCATACCTGCAAGAAGATATACAATTAGTTTCAGAATCATATTAAAGTGCCTCCTTAATGTTTTTCGCTATTTGTTGAAACGCCAGTCTGACTTCTTTTTTTCTTTCTTCCGGGATATCCCGGGTGATCAGGGTAAAAACTTCCTCCTGGGCTTTTTTTAAATCGGCAAGTGCAGTGCCGGCCTCCGCAGTGAGCCGCAGATGTGTGATCCTTCGGTCCTTTAAATCCGTTGAGGTGGTCAGGTAGTTTTTTTGGACCAGTATCTCTATGGATCTGGAGACGTAAGATTTTGCAATCCCCCGGATATTTACAATGTCTCTGGCTGTGTCGAAACCGGGATTGTTGCAGAGGAAGAGGAGGATGTCAGCCTCTGTTTTGGAAATTTCATAGGGGGCTGTGGTTTCGCCTATTTTCCGTGAATATAGCTGATGGAAAAGCCAGCTTGTTGTTAGAATATCACTTAGTGTGTTCATTGGTACCTCCTGTTTGAAAAGAGTGGTGGAAGGCTTGTATAATAGTTCTATATAAAACTGTTCTTTATAGAACTATTATACAGAAAATAATGCCCATGTCAATAAGAAAGCAATTCCCATCTGAGAATGCGGATATCTCTTGCACATTCTGCAAGGGGATTATATAATAAGCATAGACATTGCGTGCCCAGGAACGCACACAGGGAGGCGCGCGAAAAGGAGACAGTATGGGAGTGACAATACGGCAGATAGCGGAGGCGGCCGGAGTCTCACGGGGAACTGTGGACCGGGCGCTTAACAACCGGGGCAGGATCAAGCCGGAAGTGGCTGCGCGGATCAGACAGATCGCAGAGGAGATGGGGTATAAGCCCAACCAGCTTGGACGGGCCCTTTCCATGAGTAAAAATAATATTAAAATAGGGGTGATCCTTCAAGCGGCGGAGACACCTTTTATGCAGTGCGTCCTGGAAGGCATTGAGCGGGCGAAGGAAGAGGTGGACAGCCTGGGCGGCACGGTCATTCTATGTAAAATTCCTCATATAAGCTGCAGCGATACCCTAGATGCAATGGAGTATATGAGAAAGGAAGGGGTCAGCGCCATCGCCATGGTGCCTATTGAGGAGGAAGAGATCAAGGCGCATATCAACCTTTTTGTAGAGGAATACCATATTCCCATCGTGACCTTTAACTCTGATATGGAGGATACCAGGCGGCTTTGTTTTGTGGGACAGAATGCTTTTCAGTGCGGACGTGCCGCTGCCGGTCTGATGGGGGAACTGGTGGGGGGCTGCGGAAAAGTAGCTGTCATATCCGGATATAGTTCTAATCCCTCTCTGAGTAATCGTGTCCTTGGTTTCGATTCCGAGCTGAAGGTGAAATACCCGGATATTGAGCTGGTGGGACCGGAATATTGCTTTGAGGACAATCACCTGGCAGGACAGGCAACAGAAAAAATTTTGAAAGAAAATCCGGATTTAAAAGGAATTTATATGACCTCCCACGGTGAGGAGGGTGTGTGCCGGATGCTTTCAAAATATGGCAGGGCAGGTACGGTTAAGATGATCGCCAATGATTTTATGGGAAAAAACTATGAACTGATGCGGGAGGGAAGTATCCATTTCCTGATCGGACAGGATGCCCAGATCCAGGGATATGAGCCTGTCATGATCCTTTTCCGGCTTCTCTTTAATGGGGAACAGCCTAAAGGAGAGCTGCAGTATACGGAGATTTTCATCAGGAATGAGTATACCATACCGGAAGATATGGATTGCTGCGGCATACAGTAGAGAGTTGTATCACTGGCAGCCAGGCGGGGCAGAGATCACAGACTGCGCCCATGAAGGTCCGAAATGATCACAGATCCCTGGGATGGGCTGGGGGTGTATGTGAGTGAGGATGCTAAGAAGTGGGAAAGATGTTCCAATATATTGAAGACTCCGGGTATCCGCAAAGACGGCGGCGTGCCGGGAGCACATGCACAGCGCGGAGGATATGATTTCAGAATACCGCAGAAACCGCAGTTCTATCCAGACAGCTGAACTTCTTGTGCGGGATGGAGAACTGGTCTGTGAGCGGGATCAGGTGGAAATAGATTTGGAAGATGCGGAGATTTAAAGAGAATATAGTTTGTAACAGTTCGGCTTGTCTTACTGTTACTATAGTTTAAGGATTTGCACTCCGGAATAGATGGCTTATTTTATATCAGCCGTCCATCCGGAGTGTTTTTTTGGTAAAATTGAATAGAAATATTATGGTAAAATTGTACAATTTCCCGGGTTGCGTTTTCGGGCACGCAGTGCTATTATAACATTATCAGCAATGCGTGTTCGGGCACACGAAAAGAACACATAAATAAATCTCAAAGTATAAAGGAGAAGAAAGAAATGGTAAAAGTAGGTATAATCGGAGCAGGCAGAATCGGAAGAGTACATATCACAAGCATCAGCACAAGAGTAAAAGATGCTGTTATCAAAACAGTTGCAGACCCGTTTTTAAATGATGAGACAGCAGCATGGGCTAAGAGCATGGGTGTGGAGCATACAACAAAAGATTACAAAGAAATCATCAATGACCCGGAAATTGACGCTGTGTTGATCTGTTCCTCCACAGACACACATTCTCCAATCTCCCTGGAAGCCATCAAAGCAGGAAAACATGTTTTTTGTGAAAAACCAATTGACCATGATGTAGATAAGATCAAAGAAGTGATCGAAGCCCTGGAAGGAACCAACCTTAAATACCAGGTAGGATTTAACAGAAGATTTGACCATAACTTTGAGGCCGTTCAGCAGGCTGTCGCAGCAGGCAAAGTCGGCAAACCGGAGATTATCAAGATCACTTCCCGCGACCCGGAACCGCCCAGTATTGACTATGTAAAAGTTTCCGGAGGCATGTTCCTGGATATGACGATCCATGATTTCGATATGGTACGTTTTCTGGCCGGCTGTGATGCCACAGAGGTTTATGTACAGGGTGCCAACCTGGTTGACCCGGCTATCGGAGAAGCAGGGGATGTGGATACAGCAGTTATCACCTTACAGATGGAAAACGGCGCTATCGCTGTTATTGACAACTGCAGAAAGGCTGTTTACGGATATGACCAGAGAGCAGAAGTATTCGGCTCTGAGGGAATGGTTGCAGTCAGCAATGACAGCCAGTCTAACGCAGTGATCAGCAACGCTGACGGTGTGACAGGAGAGAAGCCGATGTTCTTCTTCCTGGAGAGATACATGGACGCATACGGAAAAGAGATCGGAGCATTTATTGATGCCATCGTTAATGACAAAGAAACGCCTCTGAATGTTATGGATGGACTGAAACCGGTGCTTATGGGACTGGCTGCAAAGAAATCCTGTGAGGAGCACAGACCGGTTAAGATTTCTGAGATCATGTAATTAAGAGCAGCATACTACAGATTTCCCTCCGGCTGTCAAAAGACAGCCGGGCGGGCTGCAAATATCCCTTTTGACAAAGACAGGAGAGCAGATCATGTTTAATAAAGAAAAAGTAAAATTAGGTATTGCACCGATCGCATGGACCAATGATGACCTTCCCGACCTGGGAAAAGAGAATACCTTTGAGCAGTGTGTCAGCGAGATGGCGCTGGCAGGCTTCACAGGCTCAGAGGTGGGAAATAAATATCCGAAAGACCCGGAAGTGCTGAAAAAAGCCCTGAAACTCCGCGGCATTGAAATCTGCAACCAGTGGTTCTCTTCCTTCCTGATCACAAAGCCTTTTGAGGAGGTGGAAAAAGAGTTCCGCGCACAGCTTGCTTTCTTAAAGGCAATGGGTTCCAAGATCATCGGCGCGTCCGAGCAGAGCCACAGCGTGCAGGGAATGCAGGACACCCCTATCTTCGGCCATAAATACGTGATGAACGATGAGGAGTGGGAGACCTTCTGCACAGGAATGAACAAGCTTGGCAGGATCGCAAAAGAAGAGTACGGGATCAGTCTGACATTCCATCACCACATGGGGACAGTGGTACAGGACCCGGACGAGGTGGAGCGCATGATGGCGAATACAGACCCGGAATATGTGAGTCTGTTATTTGATACCGGTCATTTCACCTACTGCGGGGCAGACCCTCTGGAGATGGTGAAGAAATACGTGGGCAGGATCAAACACGTACATTTAAAAGATATCCGTCCGGAAGTGGTGGAAAAAGTAAAGAAAGAGAATTTAAGCTTCCTGGAAGGCGTGCGCCTTGGAGCCTTCACCGTACCGGGTGACGGCTGCATAGACTTTGAGCCGATCTTCAAAGTGCTGGAAGATGCAGGATATGAAGGCTATATGCTGGTGGAGGCAGAGCAGGACCCTGCAAAGGCCAACCCGCTGGAATATGCCGTGAAGGCAAGAAGATTCATTGCCGAAAAGACCGGTTTATAAAAATAGTTACCTCTGAATGAAAATGGAATATATTGAAAACAACCGTAACTGTGAATCTGCGGAACAGTTACAAACAGCCAAAGGCATCGGTTCCTGATGGAGCCGGTGCCTTTGGCTGTTTTTCGCCTTTGGTGCTATGGCGGGAATGGAGACGTTACGCTTAAGATTCATGCCAGGTGGACAGAAATCCCGTATTCCCTGCAGTAATCCTCATATTCCACGGTAAGCGCCTGGTCTGTGATCACATGCTGTACTTCATTTAAACGGCAGTAAGTCATCAGAGCGAATTTCCCGAATTTTGTATGGTCAGAAAGCAGATAACGTGTCCGGCTGTTCTGGATGACCGCTTTTTTAACGGCATATTCCCCAGCGGAGGCATTGGTCAGGCCGTTTTCAATGGTGACACCTGTGGATGCCATAAACGCTTTGGTGATATTAAAGGTGCGCAGATATCCCGGAATCTCACTTCCCACAAAGGAGAGCGTGTCCCTGTTTAGTATGCCGGGCAGGGAGATGACTTGCAGATTGGGGTATGGAACCGCGCGGATAAAAATCTGCAGGCTGTTTGTGATGATGGTGCAGTTCAGGTGTGACAGGCAGTCTACCATATTCAGGCAGGTGGTACCTGTGTCAATATAAATCACATCTCCGTTCTCGACAAAGGATGCGGCTTTTTTTGATATGGCGTCCTTCTCCGCACTCAGAACCGTGTGGCGCTGTTCATAGGGCAGCAGCCTTGTATCAGAGGGCTGCTGTGTGCTGACCACACCGCCGTATACCTTTTCTGCAGTTCCCTTTTTTACAAGATCGTCAATATCCCTTCGTATGGTGTTCTTGGATACATTGAATTTTTCACACAGGGTATCCAGAGATACAGATTTTTCCTGTTCAATGAAAGCCTCTATTAAATCAATTCGTTTTGTGCGCATAATCTTATCCTTTCAGCATCCCCTTGGGAAAACCACATCCCGGGACAATTACTTTTTTCCATGGAATCTGATATAAGTATAGTATATTTTGGGTAAGTTGTGAAGAGATAAATGAAAAAGATGCAAAATATAATCAAAATCTATTGACTAAATACCCAAAAGGTGCTATTTTAAATACAAAGAGATAACCAAAACATAATAAAAAGTTTATCAAAAGAGGAAGGGAAGCTATTATGACAGGAAAAGCAAATTCTAAAACAAAATACCTGATTCTCATATTTGGTGCCTTTGCAGTATTTTTTACAGGGTATCCCCATATCTGGTCCATCTACCAGCCATATGCCATGGAGCTGACCGGCTGGAGCCAGAGTCAGGCATCTATGTGTTTCTATCTGTATTTTGTCACATTTGTACTGGGTAATATTTTCGGCGGCCGTATTCAGGATAAATACAGTCCCAGGATAGCAGTGATCTTCGGAGGCGGTATTTTCACAGTGAGTGTTCTGCTCTGTGCGCTGGCGCTCCGTCCGTCACCAATGATGATGTATTTTACATACGGAATTCTGCAGGGATTTGGACAGGGTATGATTTATACCACCATCATCTCCACCGCGCAGAAATGGTTTCCGGGAAGGACCGGATTCGCGTCAGGCGTCATTGTGACTGCCAACGGCTTGTTCGGATTTTTTATGGCACCTTTTTCAAGAGCACTGCTCTCGGGTCAGGGAATTAAAGTGACATTTCTTGTGATCGGTGCTATGATAGGCATCTCCTGGATATTTGCAAGTATTTTTATTAAAAATCCGGATAGTTTACATAAGACAGGGGAACATGAAGTCCACAGATTTGAGGGAAAACAGTATTCCTCCATGGAGATGATCAAGACCAAAAAGTTCTATTTCCTTCTGGCAACCATGCTGTTCGGCCTGATCCCATACCTTATTTTATCCCCCCTTTCCCAAACTGTTCAGATGGATAGGGGAATCGCATCAACCGTGGCAGTGGCAGCAGTTATGGCAGGCTCAGTATTCAATGCGGGTACACGCCTGGCACTCCCCACAGCAGCAGATAAAGTGGGCAGGATCATTTGTCTGAAAGTGGTTCTGGCGGTGGCAGCGGCAGCCATGGTGCTGCTGGTCATAGCTCCGGCAGCAGTCACAACCGTCTGCGTGGTATTGGTATATGCATGTTACGGCGGTATTATGGGCAGCTTCCCGTCACTGACAAGCAACATTTTCGGCATGGCACATTCCGGTGAAAATTACGGATACGTTATGCTGGGTATCGCAGTTGCCACACTGGGAGCCCCTGCGATCACAAACACAGTTCTCGGACAGGGATATGACATCAACGTGGTATTTGTCATCGGGGCTGTCTGCGCGGCAATTTCCTTCCTGTTCCTGCTTCTTCTGGAGAGGGAAATGAAAAGGGAGAAATCAGAGGTTGTGGCAATGGGAACGAAAAGTTTTGCGAAATGAATTTATTGATATAAAGGAGAGGAAAAAATTATGGCACTGGTAAAAATGAAAACATTACTGGAAAATGCAGCAAAAAACAACAGAGGATGCGGTGCATTCAGCGTAGGCAATATGGAAATGGTAAAAGGAGCTGTCCGTGCGGCTGAGGAGCTTGACACTCCCATCATCCTGCAGATCGCGGAAGTCCGTCTGAAACACTCCCCTCTTGATCTGATGGGACCCATGATGGTGCAGGCAGCCAAATCTGCAAAGGTGGATGTTGCGGTGCATCTGGATCACGGCCTTACCTTTGAGACTGTGCAGAGAGCTTTGGAACTGGGCTTCACCTCTGTGATGCTGGATGCCTCCACACTTCCTTTTGAAGAAAATATTGCAGACACCAAAAAGGTTGTGGAGCTGGCTGCAAAATACGGTGCGACCGTGGAGGCAGAGCTTGGCCTGGTAGGCGGCAGCGAGGACGGAAGCTGCGACCACGGCATTCGCTGTACAGACCCGGATGATGCCAAAGTATTCGCGGAGCAGACCGGTATCGACGCTCTCGCGGTGGCCATCGGAAATGCACACGGAAATTATCCGTCAGCCCCAAAGCTGGCCTTTGACGTGCTGGAACAGATTCACAATAAAGTGGATATCCCTCTGGTACTTCACGGAGGCAGCGGCATCACGGATTCTGATTTCCAGAAGGCTGTCTCTCTTGGGATCAAGAAAGTAAATATTGCAACAGCAAGTTTCAACTGTCTGACAAAGAAGGTGGAAGAGTATATTGCCACAGAGGGAAAACACAATTACTTTGACTTGAATGAAGCGATGGTACAGGGAACATATGAGAATGTGAAACGTCACATTCTGGTATTCAACACACCGTACCGGGCACAGTAAGGGAAGTATATAGAAAATAAAGCACCGTATAACAGTGTAAGCTGTTGTCCGGTATTTTAAAACATTAACGGGGAAATGGTGGTTTACATAAAAAGGGGAAAGACTTGTGAGGGAGATATTGTGAAAGAGAATAAAACCGGTGTAAAGACAAAATATCTGATACTGATATTTGGTGCCTTTGCCATATTTTTTACAGGGTATCCGCATATTGGGTCCATATATCAGCCATATGCCATCTGGGGGGAGGTATGGATATCAATGTGGTATTTGCCATAGGTTCCCTGTGCGGCGGGGCGGCACTTGTATTTTTACTGCTGCTGGAGCGGGAGTTAAAAAGAGAGGCGGCTGTACAGACGCAGCCTGGAATAGAATAAACACAGAGGAAAAGGTCCGGTTTTGATATGATACCTCCTAAGTAGACAAGGTAAATAACCAAAATCTACTTAGGGGGTAATTTTTATGCCAAAATCAAAACATTCTACTGAATTCCCAGCTAAAGTTTCACAAGAATATCCAGATGGCAAAGGGTCAGAAACGGTCTACTTGACAAGGGGCATATCATTTATGCTCCGGGCCTTTTTTGTGCTCTGTATTCTTTAGGGGTCATATTTGTATACTCCCGAAAGACTTTATTAAAGTAAGAAGGGGAGGAAAAGCCCACAAATTCAGAAATCTTATTGATGCTCAGATTAGAGGTTATGAGCATTTTTTTTGCGTTGTCGATCCTGATCTGTATGATGGCTTTGTTTGGGGTGATACCGTATTCTTTTTTCAGGCAGCGTATGATATGGACCGGGTGGAAGTTAAAATAATCGGCAATGCTTTCCAGGGTGAGCTGTGTGTGAAAGTTCTGCAGTATGTATTCCATAATATTGGCAGCCAGCAGTTCCGAGGAATTTCTCTGGGGCTGGAAAACCTGCACAAAGCTCAGCAGCCTGAAGAAAAGCTCCTGGCACTCCAGGGGGGATAAAGGGGCCTGATCCTGGGTCTCCTTCTGCTGGTATTTGTCTATATTGGCTGAAATCAATTTTGAAAATATGGATGTGAATTCACTGCTTTCCATGGGTGTCATTTTTTTATATAAGGGAAGGGTGAGGGTGCTTTTCCGGTCTGTATAGGTACTCAGGGATTTCCGTTCTTCTTTTACCAGATGGAATTCACCGGCGTATTGATAATTTCCCACACTTCTGAAATGAAGCCAGTCAAATTTAGTCTTTTCCGTCACTTTTTTGTGGCCGTAATGGGTGGAGTCCGGTTTTAAGATAAGCAGTTCATTTTCCCGGAGATGATAAGCAGCATCTCCGTCCGTAATATAAAGTTCCCCGTATTCAATAAAAATCAAATCAAAGATACCGATATTGCTTCTTCTGCCGTGTGCGTCTCCGGGACGGTAAAGCGCAGACCCGGCAATAATGAAATGGGGGTAAGGGGGAGTAGAAAAGTTCACATATTCCATGGCGGCCTCCTATCAAATATGTTTATATTTTAATATAATTATAAATGAATATTTGTTGTAAATCAACGATTAAAGAAAGATATTGCATGATGATGTGTTCAATTATTACAATTTTATGCTGTTAATATTTTACTATTTTGGGTAAAGAATATGAATTTACTTATAGAAAAAGCTTTTGTATAATATACCCAAGATATCGGTCCGATACAACGTAAAACACATCAAAATGCTTAATGGGGCAGACAAAAGGGGTCTGCATCCGAGGAGGAAAATTATGAAAGCAGGAAAAATGAAAAAATGGGCAGCTCTTTCTATGACATCGCTTATGGCAGTTTCCATGCTGGCGGGCTGCGGCGGTGACAGCGGTTCGGGAGAAAAAAAGGACAAGGAAGCAGCATCCGGTAAGACAGAGATTGTTGTGTGGACCCGTGATTCCACCGTCGCTGCCGTAAAGAGCGCAGCAGAGAAATATAATAAACAGAACGATAAAGTGGAGATCAAGGTAGTGGAACAGCCCGCGTCCCAGATGGCTGACCAGCTCTCCCTGGCATTGTCCTCTGATGAGGCACCGGACATCGTGTCCCTGGACTGTACAAAAGTTCCCTACTTTGCGTCTATAGGAGCTTTTGCTGATATTTCCGACAAGTATGAAGCGCTGGACTATAAGGATACTTTCAGTGAAGGTATGATAAAGTCAGGGCAGCTTGAGGGCAAGACCTACGCAGTGCCGTTTGCACCGGATGTCTCTGTACTCCTGTACAACAAAGACCATTACCAGGAGGCAGGACTGGACCCGGAAACCCCGCCCAAGATCTGGGATGAGCTGATCGGGTATTCCCAGAAGCTGACCACACCAGACCGGTACGGTTATGTCTATGCAGGAGGTGACGCAGGAGGACATATGTTTACGTTCATGCCTTATGTATGGAATAACGGCGGTGAGGTATTGTCTGAGGACGGAAAGACATGTGAGCTGAATACGGAAAATGCGGCTGCAGCCCTCTCCATGTTCAATGATTTGACGAACACTTATAAAGTGACGCCTCCAAGTGTCACCACATATTCCTGGAATGAAGCACAGGATGCGTTCCTCACGGGGAAGGCCAGCCAGGTAGTGCTGGGAAGCGCGGCTATCTACTCCTTCATCAACGGGGAGCACGATGATATGGACTGGGGTGCCTGTCTTCTTCCAAAAGGACCGGACGGTACGGAATATGCATCTTTCTCCGGCGGAGATTCCATTGGGATTACCTCCCAGTGCGAAGATGTGGATGCAGCCTGGGAATTCATCCAGTTTGGCCTGTCAGAAGAAGTGCAGGTGGATGAGCTGGCAAAAGGCGGCCTGCTTCCGGCAAGAAGCGATTTCTTTGACAATGAGTATTTTAATCATACACCGGAATATCAGGTACTGAAAGAGGCACTGGAGGTTGGACATACTCCGGTATCCCTGAAATATGATGAGATGTATGTGCCCATTCTGGAGGCTATGCAGACCTGTCTGAACGGTGAAAAGACACCGGAACAGGCATTTGGGGATGCTGCGGAGGCCATCAATAAAATCATGCAGTGATGGATAGGAGGGCCTGTCTGAGAGGGCAGGTACCCTCCCTAATAAGGAGATCTGATGAAGAGAGGACATAAAAAGAAAATATCGCTGGTATCCTATTTGTTCATACTCCCGGCATTGATATTGAATCTGATGTTTTTTGTATTTCCGTTTCTCCAGTCCCTGCTCATGTCATTTTATGACTGGCCGGTGCTGGGCGAAAAAACGTTTGTTTTTCTGGATAATTATATAAAGCTGTTTCAGGATCCCCAGTTTTGGGATTCGCTGCTTTTTACTATGAAGTATGCGGTTTTTGTAACACCCTGCCTGTTTATACTGGCTTTTGTCCTCGCACTTATGATCAACGGGGCATTTAAAGGTGTGAATCTGTTCCGCTCTCTTTATTTCGCTCCGGTGGTCATATCCATGACCTGCTGCAGCATGGTATGGCTCTGGATTTACAATGACCTGTACGGTGTGCTGAACTATCTGCTCCAGACACTGGGAATCATACAGGACCCCATTCTCTGGATGAATTCCGCAAAGACATCCCTTCCTGCCGTGATCTTCATGGTCACCTGGAAAATGGCGGGATTCTCCATGCTGATCATCCTGGCAGCTTTCCAGTCCGTGGATGAACAGATTTATGAGGCTGCAAGTGTGGACGGAGCAAATAAAGTAAAGCAGTTTTTCAGGATCACATTGCCCATTATCAAGCCTCACGCAGCGCTGGCACTGATCCTTTCTGTTATCGGTTCCGTCCTGGCATTTGAGCAGTTCCTGATCATGACCAAGGGCGGACCGGCCCAGGATACAACTACCATTGTGCACTACATATATAACACATCATTTAAATACTTTAAGATGGGATATGGGTCTGCCATGACGATGATCCTGCTGCTTGTGCTGGGAATCCTGAGTTATTTTGAAAATAAGGTCCTGCAGGACCCCACGAAATAGAGGAGACGTATGAAGAGAGTGACGAAAAAAACCTGGATGAATACAGTTCTGGCGATCATCTTTTTCCTGCCGCTGTACTGGACAATTGTGACTTCGCTGAAGGATAAGACGGAGATTTACGGGACACCCCCCAGCTTGATCCCCAAGCATCCAACACTGGCTAACTACATAAAGATTTTTACTCTGGATGACGGTCTGTACAGAGGATATCTGCTGAATTCCTTTATCATTACGGCAATCACTATTTTACTGGTAGTCTTTGTCAGTGTGCTTGCAGGGTATGGGTTTTCCAAACTGCAGTTAAAAGGCAGGGGACTGCTTATGGCCTGTATTCTGGCGGCAATTATGATCCCGTTTCAGGCGCTGTTAAATCCACTGTACTCCATTATGTCAAAACTGCATCTTTTGAACACCATTCCAAGCATGGTGCTGATTTACGCCACCTTCCAGTCGCCGTTTTGTATTTATATGATGAAAAATGCTTTTGATATGGTGCCGGACAGTCTGCTGGAATCCGCCAAACTGGATGGTGCGGGGGCCTTCTCTGTATTTTCCACAATATGCCTTCCGCTCACCTGGTCATCTGTGGCGACCATTGCCGTATACGCGGCTTACACTACATGGAACGACTATTTGATAGCGCTGGTATTTGCCAACAGCAATTCCATCAAAACGTTCAATGTGGGACTTACCAACCTGGCGATTGGCCAGTACGGGACGGACTGGGGGCTTCTCACATCCAGCTCCATTATAGGCCTGCTGCCTATCCTGATCCTGTTTGTATTCCTGCAGAAATACTTTATTAAGGGAATGCTGAGCGGGGCATTAAAATAAAAAGGCACCTTGGAGGAACAATTATGAGCAAGAAAACAGAAAAAAGATTACATACCTTTACCATACCTGAAGTAAAACCCCAGGGATGGCTGAAACGTCAGCTGGAAATACAGATGCAGGGACTTACCGGCATTCTGTATGACATCTGGGACAGTGTAGGCAGCTATTCCGGATGGCTGGGCGGCACGGGAGAAAATTGGGAGAGAGCACCTTATTATCTGGACGGCCTGCTTCCTTTGGCCTATTATCTGGATGATACCGGGCATTGGGAGACTGCATGCAGGTTCGTGGAATGGACCTTGGGGAGCCAGGACGAGGAGGGGAATTTCGGCCCGACAGCCAGCAAGGATGACTACTGGTCCAGATTTGTTATGCTGAAGGTCTTGATCCAATATTATGAGATCAAGAGAGACGGCAGGGTCTTGAAGCTTTTTGACAAATATTTTCAATACCTGTATAAAAGGATCCGGGAAGTTCCCATGAAGCAGTGGTCCAGCGCCAGGATCGGAGATTTGCTGTACTGTATCCAGTGGTATTGTGAGCAGGGAGAGAAGGAGCATATCCATACAGAGGGTGTTTCGTTTGACATCCATGCACTGGTGCAGATGCTCCGTGAGCAGGCGCTTGACTGGGCTGATATATTTGAGGATTTTCCATTTACCAGGCCCGCGGGTTATTACTATAACTGGGATAAGGAGTACAGCCATTTTTCATGGGAGGATTACCATGACACCATGAAATACCACGCCAATCATATTGTAAATGTGACCATGGGATTTAAATATCCGGCAATGCTGTCTTATTTCTTTGAAGACAGGGATTATGAGGCAATTTCCCTAGCAGGAATGGAGAATGCCCGGAAATATCACGGGGTAGCAAGCGGCGCTGTAAACGGAGATGAGCATTTAAGCGGAAATAACCCTTCCCAGGGCGCGGAACTCTGCTCCGTGGTGGAGTACATGTTCAGCCTTCAGACCATGCTGGAAGCCTTCGGCCTTCCAGGATTTGCGGATCAAATGGAGCGGCTGGCTTACAATGCGCTGCCTGCCACCATCACAGAGGATTTTATGGCCCATCAGTATGTACAGCAGGCAAACCAGGTGCTGGTCAGCTGGGCCAAACGATGCTGGTTCAATAATAATGAGGAGTCCAACATGTTTGGGCTGGAGCCGAATTTTGGCTGCTGCACAGCAAATATGCATCAGGGCTGGCCGAAGTTCGTGAAGAGCCTGTGGTACAGAGCGGAGGATCTGGGATTGGTTTCCATGGTATTTGCCCCATGCAGGCTGGAGACAGAGGCAGAGGGAAGAAAGGTATGCATCAGGGAGGAGACAGAATATCCTTTCAAAGATAAAATTACATTCCACGTGGAGGAAGCCTCCCATGAAAACCTGGAATTCCGCATCAGAATTCCCCAGTGGTGCAGCACCTATAAACTATACAAAAACGAAACTTGCATAAAAGAAGAGGATCACAGAGAAAAGACAGGAGTCATAATGCCTGTGTGCAGAGGGCTTAAGACAGGTGATGTGATCCGGGCAGAGTTTTCCATGGACATTGAAAGATCCTATTGGTTCCGTAACAGCATGGCAGTGGAAAGAGGTCCCCTGGTGTATGCCCTGGACATGAAAGAAAGATGGAAAACAGTAAAAGAGGTAGCCGGAGTCAGGGATTATGAGGTTTATCCGGAAAGTGCCTGGAATTATGCATTGGAAGAAAGTCCAGCTTTTGAAGTCAGCATAAACCCAGTGGGAGAAACACCTTTTTCAAAAGCGCATCCTCCGGTGAAGCTGAAAACTAAAGGGCGGCGGCTAGACGCCTGGGAACTGGAAGCAAACAGCGCGGGAATCCTTCCAACCAGTCCCGTACGTCCGGACGGTGAGGAGGAAGAGATTGGTTTGATCCCTTATGGCTGCACAAAACTGAGAGTCAGTCAATTTCCATGGTACATAAACGAGGACAGATAAATGCACCTGGAGGGGAAACTAAAATACTATGCAGGGAAGGTCCTCAGACGACCGGGACGGTATGGAATACTCTGCAGGGGGCAGCGGAATCCGTCTTACCTTAAATTCTTATATGACAGCAGCAGCCTATGGGCTATAAAACAAGGCTGAGGGAACGCATCACCTGCGTTCCCCCAGCCTTATTTTTCCTCTTCTCTATCCATAAAATCTCTGTGTTCTTCCTCCAGCTCTTTTACAAGATGAGCAAATGTCCAGAAGCAGTTCTGGGATGTGAGGACTGCTTTTAAGGCAACGGACGGAAGTTCTCCGTTCTTCATCATACGAAGAAGGTGGTTCAGGTTATCGTCAGTGAAATTACACATAACCATAACATCCACAGGAATAGAAGGAAGGTTTTCCAGCACGGATATTTTCCGCGGAGGAAAGCCTTTAATTTTCGCCAGATATCCCACTGTCTGCAGTACATTTTGTGGGAGTATGGGAGAAAAATCAAATCCCATACGGCGTGCCGCTTTTTCCAAAACTTTTCCCTTTTCCGTCTGCCCATTGTTATAGTATAAAATATTGGGTCTGCGAATCATAACAATCCCTCCAGGCAGTTTTCATAATTTCATCATATACTATATGTTATGAATTTTCAACGGGGTTCTTACATCTTTCGTAAATATTAATGAAGGGGGGAACGAAGCTGGCTGCCAAAGGAGCATAGCAGACACCCCCGCCAGCCCGTCCCCCTATCAATTCAAAGTGACAAATTACCTAATTTACGAACCCGCCCAAAAATGATAAAATAAAACAAGCAAACAAAAAGGTGGAATAACACAAAATGGACCAACTGGGGAATTATGAAAAAATATTAACACACAGCTGCCTGTTCAGACAAAAAAATAAAGAAGAACTCAAAAAACTTTGCAGTCTCCTCGGAGGAAGGATACAAGACTACGGTAAAGGACAACTACTCCTGCACGAGGGCGACACTGTGGGACAGTTAGGCATTGTTCTGGAAGGGGAGGTGCGCATTGTGCGCATTGATATGGAGGGAAATGAAAGACTCTTCCAGAAACTGGTCCCCTCCTATATGCTTGGCGCAGATGTTGTCTGCACTCCCACCCGGCAAAGTCCCTATTCGGCCTACTGCAGCCAGGATGCAAAAGTCTGGTATTTTGACTGGATGCCGGGTCATGAAAAATGGGAGGAGGAGCTGGAACGCAGGCTGATGGAGTTCATAGCCAATGAAAACGTAAGGAAGTTTTACAGAATTGATATTCTCTCCACCAAAAGTGTGAGAATGAGAGTATTAAAATACCTGCGCATTCAATGCCGCAAAAGAGGCAGTGATACCGTGGAGATCCCCTATTCCAGGGAGGAAATGGCAAACTATCTCTGCGTAAACCGCAGTGTTCTGTCCGATGAGCTGGGTAGAATGCAGGAGGAAGGGCTGATCACGTTCCGCAAGAACCGCTTTACACTTTGCGAAGGAGTTTCTTCCTATAAATAATAGGCGAAAAAACAAACTGTGAAAATATATAAGAAACAGGAAAGAAACCTGTCTTTATCAGTGAAAAAATACAATGAAATTCATCTGCTGCATTTTTACATGGTAAAGTAATAACAAGAAGAAGCTTTAAAATCCCATGATTTGGTGAAGTATTGACAGTTGTGTCCGCATTAGAGTATACTTAACACAGTATAATTTATGACTTTGGGACTGTAAATGGAGGTTACTGTCCATGAGGCTCCTGCTTTGCAGGGCTGTGACCAGTGACCGATTTAGAATATGAGGGATGAATTGTGGCGAACATCAGTGTACATCTTTTGGGAAGGCCTTATGTAGAGGTAGACGGAGAACGTGTGAATTTTCCGTATAAGAAAGCAGAGGGTTTTTTCTATTACCTCTGTGTGAAGAAGACAGCTACAAGGGAAGAGATCATATACGTGCTTTGGGGTGCGGACAATGAGAATGTGGGCAGAAAGAACCTGAGAGAAGCGGTTTACCAGATCAAAAAACTGCTGGGCAAAGAAATTCTGGTGACAGCAGGCCATACCAGTATCTCTCTGAATCCGGAGTGTATGCCCGATATTGACTGGGACCATATCAGTGCGGAGAACATTCTGGAAAACGAGGAAGAGGGATTTCTCTCCCATTTTATGATAAAAAACAGCTACGAATACGAAGAGTGGATCACCTCCATGCAGGAGCAGTACAATCAGGCCTTTATAAAATGTGCCAGGGAAAAGCTGTACGACGCAGATGCCACAAAAGATGTGGATCTGATTCAAAAGTACAGCAATATTCTGCTGAAGCATGATCCCTACAATGAAAAGCTGTACTATGAGATTATGGACATCTATGCGGTGAATGGAAACTATAATATGGCGATCAAGCTGTATTACGATTTGGAGAAGGTTCTGGCTGATGAACTGGGTGTGGAGCCGTCCCCGGAGATCAAGGAACTGTTTCACCGCATTTTTAATGTAAAAGGTAATACCACTGTGGAAGCCGCTGGCTGGAATGCTCCTTTTTTGGGCAGGACTTCTGAAATATACCAGGTCAGCGAGTGTATTGTGGGCACAGGGAAAAGCCGCCATCCTCAATGTGTGGCGATCAACGGGGAGGACGGAGTGGGAAAATCAGCCCTTCTTGATAAGGCAAAGAAGATGGTACGGGGTTATCAGATGATCCCTCTGTATGCTGCCTGCTACAGGGAGGAGTCCGAATTTTTCCTGCGTCCCTGGAATGATATCTTCTGGGAGGTGGAGCAATGCGTGGAAAACGGGCTGCTGGAGCGCTCCATCACAAAGGAGGAGCAGGCACAGCTTGACCGCTTCTTCAAAGGCAGTATTCTGGGGGATGAGAAACCCCTTGGAAGACTCACATATCAGCTTATGGAGAAGGCCATTTTGGATATGTTCCGCAAAATTGTGGAGAAGCATAAGGTAGTACTGTTTTTTGACGATATCCAGTGGATGGATACCATGAGCTTCCAGCTGTTGAACAGGATCTTGCTGACCCTTGGGACAGAACGGATCCTGCTCATGTGTACCTATAACCAGAACAATGATGTGGAGGTTATGGAATCGCTGGAGAAACTGATGAAAAAGGATTATCTTCATGTGATCTCTTTGAACCCCTTTACGGAGAAGGAGACCATGGAGCTGCTTCGCAAGTATCTGCCTGAACTCAATGGGGATGAGCAGAAACAGAAAAGCATTTACCAGATGACGGATGGAAATGCATTTTTCCTGATGGAGCTGGTCAGTCTCATAAAAGAAAAAGGATATACCCTGGAAAAATCCCAGAAGACCAACAATGTGATAAAAGCCCGGCTCGCAGGTCTGCCGGAAACGGAAAATGAAGTGCTGGACTGCATGAGCATGTTTCCGGAAAAGATCAGTATTGAGGAGATAGAGCTTCTGCTGCCAAAGATGGACAGGCTGACGCTGGTCCGCATTTTGGAAAAACTGCAGGAGCGCCATTTGATCAAAGAAATCCTTGTTGGCTGGAATGTCTACTATAAATTTGAGCATCAGGTATTCCGCCAGTTTATCTACGAGCGCCAGAGCGAGGGCAAGAAACGCATGTATCATCAAATGCTGGCTGAGTATTATGAGTCAAAGGCTGAGGGGAAGAAAAATTTTGGGTATCTTCCAATGACGATCCACCACTATGAGAAGTGCCATAACATGGTGAAAGCGTATCAATATAAGATTAAATATCTGAAAGAGTATTATACGATTGTCAATGAAAACTTTCCTGTACTTCATTGGGAGATGGAATATGGCGACGACAACTATGGAGTGACCTTTGAGGCAAATGAACTGTTAGAATTGGCCCAAAAGGTGATCCAGTTTGACGAGGATTCTCATCAGCTGCAGGAAATGAAAAAGGAAATGTATTATGTCAAGGGCCGTTTTGACATTGCTGTAGGAGATTACGCGTCCGGCATCCGCAATATTGAGGAGAGTATGAAACTGGCTGAGATGCTGGAGGATAAAAAGTCTCTTCTGAATAATTTCAAGCAGATGATTTTTTACGGGATTCAGGTGGAGGACCTGGAGCTGGTAAAAAAATACGTGGATGAAGGCCTGTCCCTGATAAATGTACAGGAACCGGATGAAAGGGGGGCCTTTATGAGGCTGAAAGGCTGGTACCTGCTCCATGAAGGCAGATATGAGGAGTCCCGCCAGACTCTGACAGAGGCTCGCCAGATATTTGAGGATTACAGCGGAAGAGATTCCCGCTATATTATGAGCATTGCGGCATGTTATAACTATATCGGGGATGCCTGCCGTGCTACCGGTGACTACCAGTCAGCCCTGTCCTACTATAAAATTGCCATAGAAAAGGGAACCGGCAAGGTGGTCACAAACGGACTGGGGCAGTTCTATTCCAATGCTGGCCAGATTTATTATCTTCTGGGAAAGACAAAAGCAGCCCGGGAGTATCTGGAACAGGCCATCGCTTGTTTTGAAAGACACGGATATTACTGGGGACTTGAGAGGGCTGAGGCATATATGGCACTTGTCCTTCTGGATCAGGGAGAGACAGAGCAGGCAAAAAGCCATTACAAAAAGGGGGTACAGCTCTCGGAAAAAATGAATAATCCGACCACGGTGAAAGTTTTGAAGGAGATCAAGAATAAAGCGGGATTCTGATAAAAGGTTCCCGCTATAAAAAAATATTTTAATTTAGCCTGATAATACGAAAAAATATTGTTCGTCAATGACGGAAGAATGACCGCGACACGAGGAATTTGACGATGAAAGAGAATTATCAGATAATTTCGTTTGTGGAATTTGACATTTATTGACGCTTTTTTGACACAGGGGTCTGTATAATTGCACTATAAAATATAAGGAAAAGAGGGTGCGATATGAGCAACATTGTAATTACTGGTAAAGACCTCACACTGGAACAGATTGCTTTAATTTGTCGTGAGAATGCAAAAATTGAGTTGGCCGAGGAGGCAAAACAGAACATTATCGAGTCAAGAAAAGTGGTGGATGACCTTGTTGCGGAAGAGAAGGTTGTCTATGGGATCACAACCGGGTTCGGTAAATTCAGCGATGTTGTAATTTCTCAGGACCAGTGCAAGGCTCTTCAGAAAAACCTGATCATCACCCATGCGGTTGGTGCTGGTGATCCGTTCCCCGTTGATGTTGCAAGAGGTATTATGCTGCTTAGGATCAACAACCTGGTCAAAGGGTTTTCAGGCATTCGTCTGGAAACTGTTCAGACTATGGTTGATATGCTGAATAAAGGTGTTACTGCGTTTATCCCGGAGAAAGGTTCCCTTGGAGCTTCCGGAGACCTGGCACCGTTGTCTCATATGGTTCTGCCTATGCTGGGCCTGGGTATGGCTTACTATGAAGGAGAACTCCTTCCGGGTGCAGAGGCTATGAAGCGTGCAGGCATTCCGACCATTGAACTGTCCGCAAAAGAAGGACTGGCTCTGAACAATGGTACACAGGCTATGACAAGCGCTGGTTCTCTGGCACTGCACGACGCACTGCAGCTTCTGAAGGTTGCGGATATTGCGGATTCTCTGTGCTTCGAGGCTCAGAATGGAGTTGTGAGCGCTCTGGATCACCGTCTGCATGATGTACGTCCTCATTCAGGACAGCTTGCGACAGCCAGAAACCTGCTGAGACTTCTGGACGGCAGCAAGAACACTACACGCCAGGGCGAAATCCGCGTACAGGATGCTTATTCCCTGCGTTGTTCACCGCAGATCCACGGCGCAAGCAAGGATGCAGTGAATTATGTACTTGACCATGTAAATATTGAGATCAACTCTGTAACAGATAACCCGATCATCTTTAAAGAAGATAAGAACGGAATCTCCGGCGGTAACTTCCACGGACAGCCTATGGCATTAAGCTTTGACTTCCTGGGAATCGCAGTTTCCGAGCTGGCTAACGTTTCTGAGAGACGTATTGAGCGTCTGGTCAACCCGGCATACAGTGAACTGCCTGCCTTTTTAACACCTCACGGCGGCGTCTGCTCCGGATTCATGATCGTGCAGTATTCTGCAGCAGCATTAGTTTCCGAGAATAAAGTTCTTGCACATCCGGCATCTGTTGACAGTATCCCGTCATCCGCCGGTCAGGAAGACCACGTATCTATGGGTACGATCGCTGCCAGAAAAGCAGGAGAGATCGCAAAGAATGTAAGACGTGTTCTGGCTATGGAACTTATGGTTGCATGCCAGGGTATTGATATGCGCGGCAATAAAGGCCTGGGCAAAGGAACACAGGCTGCTTATGACTTAGTCCGCAAACAGGTTGCCACATTAGATGAGGACCGTGAATTATATGGTGATATCAACTACTGTGAAGAAATTATTAAGGATGGCTCTCTCGTCAAAGCGGTAGAGGAGGCCCTTGGCGGAGCTATTGAAACAAAATAATGTTTCACAAATAAAAGAGGGTGCGGCAGCTTTGGGTTGGAGAGGGACCCCTTACCCAAAGTTGTTAAGCGAATAAAAAGGGAGGTAACCTTATGCTTAATCCTGTAGTAGTGGCAGTTGTATTACTATGTGTACTCTGTCTGTTGAAAATCAATGTTTTATTATCCATGCTGATTTCTCTGTTTGCGGCTGGCTTCATTGGAGGTCTTCCATTGGTAAGCAGCGATGCAGAGCCTATCAGTATTATGAGCTCTGTAGTAGACGGTTTCAGCGGCAATGCAGAAACTGCATTGGCCTATGTACTGTTAGGTACCTTTGCTTCCTGTATGGCTTTTACAGGAATCACGGAGATTCTTTCTAAAAAAATTGCAAAGGCAGTAAGAGGAAACAAATGGGTTCTTTTGTTGATTTTATTAGTTATTGCCTGTGCATCACAGAATATAATTCCTATCCATATTGCTTATATTCCGATTCTTGTTCCACCGCTTCTTGCTATGATGAACAAGATGAAAATGGATAGGCGAGGCGTGGCCTGTACCATCGCTTTCGGTCATAAGGCTCCGTATATTGCGGTGCCGTTTGGCTTCGGTCTGATTTTCATGGGCATTATCCGTGACAATATCAATGATAATGCAGTTGATTATGGCTGGAAGGTTACAGTTGGCGATATTACTAAGGTAAACTGGATCTTAGCCCTTGCCATGCTGGTCGGTCTTGCCATTGCAGTATTTATTACATATAGGAAGCCCCGCGAATATAAAGATATTCCCATTGCAGGCGCACGTGAAATGGAAGATCTGAAACTGAAATATCCTCACTGGGTGACACTTGCGGCTGTTATCGTAGTTGTTATTCTCCAGGTTATTTACGGATCTCTTCCAATCGCTGCTCTTGGCGGACTTTTAGTTATGTTTATTTTCCAGGCTGTTAAGGTTAAAGATATTGACGAACAATTCCAGGGCGGTATCAGATTAATGGGCTTTATTGCCTTTGTTATGCTTGTTGCAGGCGGTTTTGCGAAAGTTCTGAATAATACCGGCGCAGTAAATGAATTGGTTGAAAGTGCTGCTAATCTGATGCAGGGTAACACTTGGGTGGCAGCTACCGTCATTACATTGATCGGTCTTCTTGTAACAATGGGTATTGGTACATCCTTCGGAACAGTTCCCGTACTGGCAGTTTTGTATGTTCCGTTATGTCACAAGATGGGATTTTCTCCGGCAGCGACAATTGTTTTAATGTCAGCAGCTGCAGCGCTTGGCGATGCTGGATCACCGGCTTCTGATACAACACTTGGACCAACATCCGGTCTGAATGCGGATGGCCAGCATGATCACATCTGGGATACCTGCGTTCCTACATTCCTGCACTTTAACATTCCGTTAATGATCGCAGCTATCGTAGCAGCTCAGATTCTGTAATATACTGATTGGAAAGGCACACTCCTCATGTCTTTTCAGAAACGAAAAGGTTCCTCTGCATGTATTGTGCAGAGGAGCTTTTTCTTGATCAATATTTTATAAATTGGACAAAAAAAGACTAGTATTAATCAAAAACATGTGTTATGATATGTGTAAATCTAAAACAGATGGTAAAGATAATAGATACAGGAGGTATAAAATATTATGAAAAAATATGTATGTGAGCCATGTGGATATGAATATGACCCTGAGGTAGGAGATCCGGAAAACGGAATCGCACCGGGAACTTCTTTTGATGACCTTCCGGAAGACTGGGTATGCCCAATCTGCGGTATGGGAAAAGAAGTATTTGTAGAAGCTTAAATGAAATAGGAAAGGCTGCCGCTAAAAACGGCAGCCTTTCGTAACAGCCCAAATAGTAACGCCTTTTCTGTGTTCAGCGGTCAACTAACTGTCCTCCGGGCAGTTTTTTTATTTCTTCCACATCATTGTAACTGCTCACGATCTCCTTCAGACGGATAATGGAATCGGTCAGGTATTTGTCCTTGTGGTATACAAAGGAAAAGTCCCTGTTCCATTCTTTGTGAGGACCGGTGAATACATGGATCTCCTGGTTCTGGATCTCCTTTTCCAGCAGACGGATGGAGATAACAGCCATACAGTTGTTGATCTGTATGGCATTTTTTATGGAATCAGGGGTGCTCTCCTCAAAGACTGTGTGGATATCAAGGCCGTGGCGGACAATGAAATTTTCAAACAGCTCTCTTGTGCCGCTGCCGGGCTCTCTCTTTACAAAATCGTGTCCGTTCAGCTCATTGATAAATAAGGTATGACGGCCATAAAAAAGATGGTCTTGGCCGCATGCAAGCACAAGCATGTCATCTATAAGGGGAATGCTGACCAGATCGCGGCTTTTGACCCTGCCCTCCACGATGCCCACATCCAGTTCCATGTTCAGAAGCTTCTGTTCTATGATCTGCGTATTATTCATATAAGAATAAATATCAAGGTCCGGCTGTTCCTTTTTCAGGTCCCGGACTACTTTAGAGAGGATACCGCTGCCAAGGGTAATGGTGCCGCCGATGCGGATCTTCTCCCGCCGGTTTTCCTTTCGCATGCTCTCCTCAAGGCTTTCAAACTGTGTGACAAGCTGTTTGGCAGTGATATAGAGGGTTTTGCCGTCCTCTGTGATATATAGTTTTTTAGAGAGACGTTCAAAGAGCAGGGTCCCATAGTGTTCCTCCAGTTCCCGGATAGCCTGGCTGACGGAGGGCTGGGTGATGAAAAGCTGTTCCGCGGCCAGGCTCATCTTTCCCGCCTCTGCTACAGCCAGAAATATTTTCAGATGTCGGATTGTCATAACGCATCTCCTTTATCATAGGTAAAACCTATTAATTATATAATATTATATTACTTTTCTTATACATGTACAAGTGCTATACTGGATATAAAGCTAAGGAAAATAATTCCTGCTGCTGATCGCACAACACTATCCCGCGAACAGTAACGAATCCTTGGTCACTGTTCGCAGGCAGGTCTGCAGATCCTAACGATTTCGGAACGGTAACGGAGACGGGAGCAGGGACCGGATAACATGAAAAGCAAATTTGAGAAAAGAAGGTATGGGCTATGAAGGTATTGATCATCGGCGGTGTAGCCGCAGGTACAAAGGTAGCAGCAAAACTGAAAAGAGAAAGCAGAGAAACAGAAGTTCTGATTCTGACCAAGAGTGAAGACATATCTTATGCAGGATGCGGGCTTCCTTATTATGTAGGGGATGTCATTCATGAGAGAAGCCAGTTGATCGTCAACACACCTCAGAAATTTGCAAAACTGACAGGAGCAGAAGTTGAGACAAGTATTGAGGTGACAGGGCTTGACCGTGAGGGCAGAAAGGTAACTGCAGAAGACCTGAAATCCGGTGAGACAAAAGAATATACATATGATAAACTGGTAATAGCAACAGGTGCGTCTCCGGTTGTACCGCCCCTTCCGGGACTGGATATGAAAAATGTATTTCTTATGAGAACTCCTGATGATGCGGAAGCGCTCAGAAAAGCAGCGGAGTCGGGGGAAATTAAGCGAGCAGTGATCGCAGGCGGTGGATTTATCGGTCTGGAAGTTGCAGAGAATCTTCAGAGCCGCGGTATCCGCACTACAGTTCTGGATATGCTCCCTCACATTATGCCGGGATTTGATCCGGAGATGGCAGAGTTTGTGGAGAATCATCTGGCAAACCAGGGGATCATGACACTTCTGGATACAAAGCTGGAGGGTGTGGAAGGCAGCGGAACGGTTGAGAAGGTTAAAACATCCAGAAGAGTCATCAAAGCCGACGCTCTGGTACTCTCCCTTGGTATCCGTGCAAATACCGCATTCCTGGCTGATACAGGCATTGAGCTTGCACCGAACAGGACCGTTCTGGTAGATGACCATATGAGGACCAATGATGAGAATATTTACGCTCTCGGGGACTGCTCCATGATCACTAACCGCATGACACATGCCAGGGCATGGTCACCTATGGGTTCCTCAGCCAACATTGAGGGCAGGATCGCGGCACAGAATATTGCCGGTGCGGATGTTTCCTATCCCGGTGTTCTGGGAACAGGTGTGGTAAAACTGCCGGGTCTGAATGCGGGGCGTACAGGACTTACAGAGCAGGCGGCAAAGGATGTGGGACACGATGTGGTTTCCGTTGTGGCTGTAGTGGATGACAAGGCTCATTATTATCCGGGAGCGGGTTCTTTCCTGGTTAAGATGATTGGGGATAAAACAACAGGTGAGTTCCTGGGGATCCAGGTTCTTGGAAAAGGCGCTGTGGATAAGATGGTGGATATTGCTGTAGCGGCACTGAGTCTGAAGGCCACGGTGCAGCAGCTGGAGCATCTGGATTTTGCTTACGCACCGCCATTCTCAACTGCCATCCATCCGTTTGCACACTGCATCAATATTCTTCTGAACAAGATGTCCGGTTCGTTCGAGACCTTTACTCCGGTTGAGTTTGCAGAGGGAATGGCAGAAGGTTATAAGGTGATTGACGCTTCCCTGAAACCAACCCTGGAAGGTGTGGAGTTCATGAACCTGGAGGAAGTTGACGGAGAAGTGGAAGGCCACAGCAAGGATGAGAAAATGCTTCTGGTATGTGCAAAAGGAAAGAGGGCATACATGCTGCAGAACCGCCTGAAATCTTATGGGTATACCAATACAAAGGTTCTGGAAGGCGGAAGTACCTTTAACGGGGAAGATTTGACGGAAGACTGACAAAATGAGCAAGATTAACAACAGGATCGCACAGGACAGGCAAGGCCATAAAAGATAAAAAGTTGGAGGAAATTAAAATGGCAACATTAACAGTGAGCAAGGACGATGAAAAAAGAGTAAAAGCCCTGGGCTTTTTGAGCAACAAGGGAACGGACAATTTTTCCGCCAGGATTATCACAAAAAACGGAAAGATCACAGCAGAACAGCAGATTTGTATTGGGGAGGCAGCAAAGCTGTACGGCAACGGTGCAGTTACATATACCACACGTCTTACTATTGAAGTACAGGGAGTTCCCTATGAGAAGATTGACGAGTTCCGTGCCTATATCCAGAAATGCGGGCTGGACACAGGCGGTACCGGTTCCAAAGTGCGCCCTGTGGTTTCCTGTAAAGGAACTACCTGCCAGTATGGTCTTTTAGATTCCTTTGGTCTTTCAGAGGAGATCCATGATGAGTTTTATACAAATTGGCATGATGTAAAACTGCCTCATAAATTCAAAATCGCTGTGGGCGGATGTCCAAACAACTGCGTAAAGCCGAACCTGAATGACCTGGGTATCGTTGGTCAGCTCATTCCAAACTATGATGAGGATATGTGCAGCGGATGTAAAAAGTGCGGAGTTGTGAAAGCCTGTCCTATTGATGCCGTAAAGTTAGTTGACGGCGTTATGGAACTTGACAGGGACAAATGTATCAATTGCGGACGCTGTATCGGCACCTGTCATTTTGATGCTATCGAGGACGGTACTTATGGTTATAAGATTTACCTGGGCGGTAGATGGGGAAAGAAAATTGCCATTGGTAAGCCTATGAGCAAAATTTTCACAACTAAAGAAGAGCTTATGAGCGTGATTGAGAAAACACTGCTTCTGTACAGGGAACAGGGTAAGACAGGAGAGCGTTTTTCAGATACCATTGAGCGTCTTGGATTTGAGAATGTGGAAGCGCAGCTTATCTCCGATGAGATCCTGGAGAGGAAAGAGGAAATCCTTTCCGCCAAGCTTCACGAGGTGGGCGGAGCTACCTGCTAATAAGGAGAGTCTGACATAAACTGTGAATAGTGATAACTGTTTTTTGCATTGACAAAAGAATTATGGATTGCTATGATTAATAGCAAAGAAACAAAGAGGGTATCTTTTACAGACACCCTCTTTTTTCTCTGCGGACCGGATATGGAATTATGCTGTCCGGAGGAAAAGAAAAAGGAGAACACAGGATACAAAGCAAAGGAGGCAGCGGTGATGAAATTTACAAAGATGCAGGGAATCGGCAATGATTATGTGTATGTAAACTGTTTTCAGGAGACAGTGGAAGATCCGTCTGAAGCGGCAAGAAAGGTCAGTGACCGGCATTTCGGCATTGGATCTGACGGGTTGATTCTGATCAAACCTTCAGAGAATGCGGATTTTGAGATGGAGATGTATAACGCGGACGGCAGCCAGGGTGCTATGTGCGGCAACGGCATCCGCTGTGTGGCAAAATATGTGTACGACTACGGACTGACGGATAAGACAAGGATCAGTGTGGATACCAAAAGCGGAATCAAATATCTGGATCTGACTGTGAAAAACGGCAGGGTGGCCCAGGTGAAAGTGAATATGGGAAAGCCGGAGTTTTACACGGAAAATATTCCCATGAAGCATAAAAAAGAAAAAGTCATCCGGGAGCCTCTGGCTGTCGATCAGCAGGTCTACGAGGTGACTGCGGTTTCCATGGGAAATCCCCATGCAGTTGTGTTCATGGATGATGTAAAAGGGCTGGATATTAAAGAGATCGGCCCGTATTTTGAGAAACACCAGGCATTTCCTGAGGGAGTCAACACAGAGTTTGTCCGGGTCCTGGATGAGAAGACCGTGGAGATGCGGGTTTGGGAGAGAGGCAGCGGGGAGACCCTGGCCTGCGGAACCGGAGCCTGTGCAGTGGCGGCGGCCTGTGTGATGAACGGATATACAGAGGAGGAGGTAACGGTAAAACTGCTGGGCGGCGACCTGAAGATTTTCTGGGACAGGAAAGAGAATACCATTTACATGACAGGTCCAGCGGAAGTGGTTTTTGACGGTACGATTGAACTATGAGATTTAGCATGACAACAGAGGACAAGCGGTTCTACAGAAATGTGCTGAGGCTTGTCATGCCTATGGCACTTCAAAACCTGATCAACGTGGGGGTTACATCCACGGACGTTATCATGCTGGGAAGAGTGGGAGAGACTGCCCTTTCCGGCGTTTCCCTGGCTAACCAGGTGTATTTTATATTGTCCCTGATCTTCTTCGGGCTTACCTCAGGGGCTTGTGTGCTGACTGCCCAGTATTGGGGAAAACATGATACCAGAACCATTGAGAAGGTTATGGGCATGTCTTTTCGGATCGCCATTTTGTCTGCTGCAGTATTTACGGCGCTGGCTGTGTGTGTGCCGGACCTGCTGATGCGGATCTTTACCTCAGATGAGGCGATCATTGCGGAGGGCGTGAGTTATCTGCGGATCGTGGCATTTTCATACATACTTGCAGCGTTTACCAATGTATATCTGAACATAATCAGAAGTATTGAGCGTGTGGTCATCGCCACGGTGGTGTACGCCACATCCCTGTCTGTGAATATTATACTGAATGCAATATTTATCTTCGGCCTTTTTGGGGCGCCGGCTCTTGGGGCAGCAGGTGCGGCTATCGGCACGCTCTGCGCCAGGGCTGTGGAGGTTATCATTGTGGTATATTATGCGCGGAAGAAAAATGATGTGGTCCTCATACGCATCAAAGACATGTTTAAGAGATATAAATGGCTGGAAAAGGATTTTTTCGTGTATGCGTTTCCGGTGCTTCTCAACGAATTTGCCTGGGGCGCGGGTATGGCTGCAATCTCCTCCATTGTGGGGCATCTGGGCAGCGCCTCTGTGGCGGCGCATTCCGTGGCACAGGTGTGCAGACAGTTGTCCATGGTCATTGCCTTTGGTATCTCCAACGCAACGGCCATCATGATAGGCAAGGCGATCGGAGAGAAGAAAGAGGAGCTTGCCAGGGACTATGGAAACCGGTTTGCCAAGTTGTCCCTCTTGTTTGGGGCAGCGGGAGGTATCCTGATCCTGATCATCTCGCCCTTTGTGTGCAATATGCTGAAACTGACGCCTCTGGCAAAATCCTATCTTCAGGTCATGATGGTGATCATGTCCTACTATGTGGTGGGGCAGTCCTTTAACTCTACTTTAGTGGTGGGCGTGTTCAGAGCCGGGGGAGATACCATGTTCGGGCTGTTTTTGGATGTGGGGATCATGTGGCTCTGCTCTATTTTTGCTGCGGCTGTGGCAGCCTTTGTGATACATGTGCCCATGCCATGGGTTTACATAATATTGTGCAGCGATGAGGTGATAAAAGTGCCGTTTTCCTGGAAACGGTATAAAAGTTATAAATGGCTTAATAATATTACGCGGTAGAAAATGCAGAGGCCACAGGGCTTTGGTGGGGATATTGGATTAAATTCGTCAAGAATTTGTGCAATATTCCCACTTCCATTTCAAAGAGAAACATGATATACTTTGTGATACAAAATCTGGTAATAACAAAACAATAAAATAATAAGTGACACAAGATGTAGTGCTGCAATGAGGAGAAGGCAATGATTTATGTAATTAAGAAAGACGGAACAAAAGAAGAATTTGACGTACAGAAAATAGTCAGAGCAGTCAATAAATCCGCGGAAAGAATTATGTACAGCTTTACAGAGCAGGAGATTGACTTTCTGTGCAGATACGCCACAGATAAGGCAGAGTCCCTGGGAAAGGACCAAATCACCATCCAGGGGATGCACAATATCGTGGAGGGAGCACTGGAGCAAGTGAACCCTGCAGTTGCCAAGAGCTACCGGGATTACAGAAATTATAAGCATGATTTTATCCACATGATGGACGAGGTGTATACCAAAAGCCAGTCTATCCGTTATATCGGTGACAAGAGCAATGCCAATACGGACAGTGCTTTGGTTGCGACCAAGAGGAGCCTGATCTTTAATGAACTGAACAAGGAATTGTACCGGAAATTCTTCATGAACCGCAATGAGCTGCAGGCATGTAAGGACGGCTATATTTACATTCATGACCAGTCCGCAAGGCTGGATACCATGAACTGCTGTCTTTTTGACGTGGCAAATGTGCTGAGGGGCGGATTTGAGATGGGGAATGTGTGGTACAACGAACCGAAGACACTGGACACCGCTTTTGATGTTATGGGAGATATTATTCTGAGTACAGCTGCCCAGCAGTACGGCGGTTTTACTGTGCCCGAGGTGGATAAGATACTTGCCCCTTATGCAGAGAAAAGCTACACAAAATACAGAGAAGAATTTTTAAAATATGTGGACCCGGAGTGGGAACACGCGCTGGAGAAAGCGGAAACGTACGCATATGACAAGGTACAGCGGGATTTTGATCAGGGATGGCAGGGTATTGAGTACAAGCTCAATACCGTGGGTTCCTCCAGAGGAGATTACCCATTTGTGACAGTGACGCTGGGACTGGGAACCAAGCGGTTTGAAAAGATGTGCAGTATTTCCCTTCTCAATGTACATAAAGAGGGACAGGGAAAAGCAGGCCACAGGAAACCGGTGCTGTTTCCGAAGATTGTCTTTTTATATGATGAGGAGATCCACGGGGAGGGCGGCACCAGTGAGGATGTGTTCGAGGCCGGTATTGCGTGCTCAGCCAAAACCATGTATCCGGACTGGCTGTCCATGAGCGGGGAAGGCTATATTTCCAGTATGTACAAAAAGTATAAAAAGGTGATCAGCCCCATGGGATGCCGCGCCTTTTTAAGCCCCTGGTATGAGCGGGGCGGTATGACACCTGCGGATGACCGGGATGTGCCCGTGTTTGTGGGAAGGTTCAATGTGGGGGCTGTCAGCCTGCATCTGCCCATGATCCTGGCAAAGGCCAGAGCGGAGAACCGTGATTTTTATGAGGTGCTTGACTTCTACCTGGAAATGATCCGCCAGCTTCATATCAGAACTTATGACTATCTGGGGGAGATGAAGGCATCCACCAATCCGCTGGCATACTGTGAGGGCGGATTTTACGGAGGCAGTCTAAAGCCCTCTGACAAGATAAAACCCCTTCTGAGACCTATGACAGCCTCCTTTGGCATCACTGCCCTCAACGAGCTGCAGGAGCTGTACAACGGAAAGTCCATCCGGGAGGACGGTGCCTTTGCCCTGGAGGTCCTTCAGTATATCAACAATAAGGTGAGCCAGTTCAAGGAGGAGGACGGCAATCTGTACGCGATCTACGGCACCCCGGCAGAGAGCCTGTGCGGTCTGCAGGTGGAACAGTTCAGGAAGATGTACGGCATTGTGGAGGGCGTGTCGGACCGCCCCTATGTCAGCAACAGTTTCCACTGCCATGTGACAGAGGAGATCACCCCCATTGAGAAGCAGGACTGTGAGGGCCGTTTCTGGGAGCTGTGCAACGGCGGCAAGATCCAGTATGTGCGCTATCCCATCGGGTACAACACAGACGCGATCCGGGCGCTGGTGAGAAGAGCCATGACGCTGGGATATTATGAGGGTGTGAATCTCTCCCTGGCTTACTGTGATGACTGCGGCCATGAGGAGCTGGAGATGGATGTGTGCCCGATCTGCGGGTCCACAAACCTGACTAAGATTGACAGGATGAACGGGTATCTGTCGTACAGCCGTGTACATGGTGATACCAGGCTGAACACTGCCAAGATGGCGGAAATCGCAGAGCGCAGATCCATGTAAAGCACAGAGATGACGGACAAGGATAAGGCTGCCCTTTTGGGGCGGCCTTTTGTGTGGTTTTTTGAGGTTTTGTGATGTTTTTCCATTCCCTTTTTTTTAGAAGTGTGGTACGATTAATTCGATTTCGTTTTGTGCGGAAATCGGGAAAAGAGTAAGACACAGGGGAGAGAAAGGACGAAACAACATGAACTCTTATAATTATTTACTGGACCTGGCGCTTATATTACTGAGCACCAAGGTTTTTGGACTTCTTACCAGGAAAGTCAGGATGCCTCAGGTGGTGGGCGCCCTGCTTGCGGGACTGCTTTTGGGGCCGGCCTGTTTTGGGATACTGAAGCAGACGGAGTTTATCCACGAGGTGTCGGAGATTGGTGTTATTGTGCTGATGTTCTGCGCAGGCCTGGAGACAGATATTGATGAGCTGAAAAGGAGCGGCAAGGCCTCTTTTGTCATTGCCCTTTTAGGTGTGCTGGTTCCGCTTGCGGGAGGATTTGGTGTAGCCTGGTTCTTCAACCGTCCGGGCATGATAGCATCCAATGCGTCAGCAAGTATTATGCTGCAGAACATTTTTATCGGTGTCATTCTGACAGCGACCAGTGTGAGCATATCTGTGGAAACCTTAAAAGAGATGGGTAAATTAAACACCAAGGCAGGAAATGCCATTCTGGGCGCTGCCATTATTGATGATGTGCTGGGTATTATCGCATTGACCGTCATCACAAGCCTGGCGGATTCCAGCGTGAATGTGGTGGTTGTATTTGCAAAAATCGTGGGATTCTTCGTGTTTGTAGGCGTTGGAGGCTATGTGCTTCACATTATCTTTAAAAAGTGGGTGAAGGGTTATGAGAGGGACCTGCAGCGGTTCGTCATCATCTCCTTTGTTATCTGTCTGCTCTTTTCCTATTGTGCAGAGAAATTTTTCGGAGTCGCAGACATTACAGGGGCATTTTTTGCAGGTCTGATCATCACCAAGACAACGCACACCAATTACATTGCAAGACGGTTTGGGATTTTGTCATATATACTGCTGTCACCGGTGTTTTTTGCCAGCATTGGTATTCAGGTGGAGCTTCCGGATATGAGCCCCATGATCATCACGTTCGCAGTGGTTCTGGTTATTGTGGCAGTGCTCACAAAGATCGTGGGCTGCGGTGTGGGCGCTAAAGTCTGTCAGTATAAGAACAAGGACTGTGTCCGCATCGGCATGGGCATGGTATCCAGAGGCGAGGTGGCCCTCATTGTTGCCGCAAAGGGCAATGCAGTAGGTCTGATGTCCTCCGCCCTTCTGGGGCCGATCGTGGTGGTGGTAGTTATCACAACGATCATTTCACCTATTCTGCTCAAGATGACCTTCAGTGAGAAGAGCGGCAAGGCAGAATATCAGGAGAATGAATACGCAAAACATATAGAAGAAGCCGAGGAGGCTGGAAAAAGTGATGCGTCCCGTTACGTGGGCGGGAAGCAGCAGGGAAAATAGAAACGGAAGGAAGTACAACAGATGAAGCTGAATCAGGCGGATATATTGCGGAATTACCGCATAACCAGCGTTCAGGAGCAGGAAAAAATCCAGCGGCGGCTGGAGGCACTGGGAATTCTGGAGGGAACAAAGGTAGTAGTCCTGAACAGAAAGCACAATGGTTCCACTATTATCAAGGTGAGAGGGACCAGATGGGCGCTTGGCAATGAGATCGCGGAGGGAATAGAAGTGGAGGAGCTTGGAGGATGAAAGAGGAAATTCGCGTAGGCTTTGCAGGCAATCCAAACTGCGGCAAGACCACTTTATTTAACGCATATACAGGGGCAAACCTGAAGGTTGCCAACTGGCCGGGTGTCACGGTTGAGAAAAAAGAGGGGGAGACATCCTATAAAGGGCAGAAGATGAGGCTGATCGACCTGCCCGGCATTTACAGTCTGACCTCCTACTCTATGGAGGAGATGGTATCCCGGAAGGTTATTCTGGGCGGTGAGGTGGATGTGATCGTAAATGTTGTGGACGCCTCCGCTCTGGAAAGGAATCTGTACCTGACTCTGCAGCTTCTGGAGCTGGGTAAACCGGTTATCCTGGCTCTTAATATGATGGATATTGTGGAGGAGCGGGGAATGGAGCTGGACCTTCACAGACTTCCGGAAATGCTGGGCAATATTCCGGTGGTACCTGTGTCTGCCAGAAAAAGGAGCGGCCTGGATGTACTTCTGCACGCAGTCAAGCATCATTATGAGGAGCCTGTGGCTGACCCGGTTGTCACATACAGTCCGGATATTGAGAGAAAGATCCTGGAAGTGTCCAAGCGTATTGCAGCGGAACATCCTGACAGTGAAAATATCCGCTGGCACAGTATAAAGATCCTGGAAAATGATGAGCAGATATTCAAGGAGCATCCCATTGATGTGTCTGACCTGATCGACAGGGATTATGAAAAACAGATTATTAATCAGAAATATGAATATATAGAGTCAGTTCTGGAAGAATGTGTTTTCTATAAGGGAAACAGGGAATCCCTGACAGAGAAATCGGACAGGGTTTTGACCCATCCCGTCTGGGGAGTTCCGGTATTCCTGGGAATTATGGCCATGGTGTTTTTTCTCACATTTACAGTGGGAGATGCAGTTAAGGGATTGTTTGAATCCTGGATGGATCTGGCCTTTACTGTGGCAAGAAACACGCTGGAAAACCTGGGGACTGCGGACTGGCTCGTCTCGCTGATGGTGGACGGCATCATGACTGGTGTAGGCGGTATCCTGACCTTTCTGCCTAATATCTTTATCCTGTTTCTGGCTCTGGCCTTTCTGGAGGACAGCGGCTATATGGCACGTGTAGCCTATGTCATGGACGGGATTATGGGAAGGGTGGGACTTTCCGGCAAGGCGTTTCTTCCCATGGTGCTGGGCTTTGGGTGTACGGTTCCCGCTGTCATGGCATCCCGGACGCTGGAAAACCAGGAGGACAGGAAGAAGACCATACTTCTGACACCGTTTATGTCCTGTTCGGCAAGGCTGCCTATTTACGTTCTGTTTGCGGATATGTTCTTCGGAAAGTTTGCCATGATCGCAGCTTTTTCCCTCTATGCTCTGGGACTTCTGATGGCCATAGCCATAGCGCTGGTTATAGGAAAGGTGTGGAAGAGCAGTGAGAAGGCAACCCTTCTGATCGAACTTCCTGATTATAAAATACCTAATGCCAGGACGATCCGGATATATGTATGGGAAAAGGTGAAAGATTATCTGACAAAAGCAGGTACAACCATTTTTGTCGCCTCTATTGTTATCTGGTTTATTTTAAATTACGGTATCCATGGCATGACCGCGGATGTGACACAGAGCTTTGGCGCCCAGATTGGAAAAGTGGTGGCACCGCTGCTGGTTCCTGCGGGTCTGGGTACATGGCAGATCGTGGTGGCGCTGATCTCAGGCCTGTCTGCCAAAGAGGTGGTAATATCCAGTTTTTCCGTGCTCTACGGTGTGAACAACGTAAACTCCGTCCAGGGTATGGCAGTGCTCAGCGCTTCCCTGGGTACTGTGGGGTTCGGCGCGCTGAATGCCTACTCCCTGATGGTGTTCTGTCTGCTGTATACACCGTGTGTGGCTACACTGGCCACGATCAAGAGGGAAACGAGGTCTTGGGCCTGGACTTTAAAAATGGTGTTGTTTCAGCTTATACTGGCATACGCGGCATCTGTGCTGGTATTCCAGGTGGGAAGTTTGTTCCTGTAGTACTAGTGACAATCGTTTAAGGATCATATATAGTGGGGGTGCTGTATCGGGCTTCGCAGGGAGCTTTTGGGTGCGGCACCTCCTTTGAATAGGAGGAAATATGGCAGTTACCATTATACTTGCTGCTGCGGTGTCAGCCTATGCCGGGTTTGTGATCCGAAAAAAGGTGAAAGATATAAAAAAAGGTAAATTCTGCAGCTGCAGCGGCAGTTGTTCGGACTGCGGCAGAGGCTGCGGGGGACCAAAAAAGAAGGTGGATGCGTCATGAAGATCATGCTTATGGCAGTAAATGCCAAATATATACATTCTAATCTGGCGGTGTACAGCCTGCAGTCTTATGCGGCCGGGCATGGGATCCGGGCAGATATTGCAGAGTATACTATTAATCAGCAGAAGGATGAGATCCTGCGGGGTGTATACAGGCAGAAACCGGATGTACTTTGTGTATCTTGCTATATCTGGAACATTTCCTATGTAAAAGAGCTTATGGGAGATGTGAAAAAGATTCTGCCGGATACGGATATCTGGGTGGGCGGACCGGAGGTTTCTTTTGATGCGGAGACATTTTTAAAGGGCTGTCCCTGGGCCTGCGGTGTTATGTGCGGGGAGGGGGAGGAGACTTTTCTGGAACTGGCCTCCCATTATGTGCAGCAGACAGGGAGCATGGAAGACATTCAGGGGATTGTTTACAGACAGGGCGAAGACATGGTAAAGACTGACCAAAGGCCTATCATGGATATGGACAAACTGGTATTTCCTTATGGGGATATGTCCTTGTTCTCCCATAAGATCATCTACTACGAGAGCAGCCGAGGCTGTCCTTTTTCCTGCAGCTACTGTCTGTCCTCCATTGATAAAAAGCTGCGGTTCCGCAGCCTGGACCTGGTACTTGATGAACTGCAGTTTTTCCTGGATCAAAGGGTGCCTCAGGTGAAATTCGTGGACCGTACATTCAACTGTAAAAAAGAACATGCCATGGCTGTCTGGACATACATCAGGGACCATGACAACGGGGTAACAAACTTCCACTTTGAGATCGCTGCTGATTTGCTGACAGAGGAAGAAACAAGTCTGATCTCCACTATGCGGCCCGGACTGATCCAGCTTGAGATCGGGGTGCAGTCCACCAATGAAAAGACTATCCGGGAAATACGGAGAAAGACCAGTTTTGATAAAATTGAGGAGACTGTAAAGAAAGTGCAGAAGGGGCAGAATGTGCATCAGCATCTGGATTTGATCGCAGGCCTTCCTTTTGAGGATTACAAAAGCTTCTGCCAATCCTTTGATCAGGTTTACAGCCTCAGGCCCCAGCAGCTTCAGCTTGGGTTTCTGAAGGTATTAAAAGGCTCTTATATGTATGAGAAGGCAGAGGCGTACGGATGTGTCTATCAGGAGACAGAACCCTATGAAGTCCTGAGGACCGACTGGATTTCCTATGGGGATATTTTGAAATTAAAAGGTGTGGAGGAGATGGTGGAGGTTTATTATAACAGCAGCCAGTTTATCCGCACAGTGACAGCTATGGAAGAGCTGTTTGCAGATGCCTTTTCCATGTATGAGGCTCTGGCAGCGTTTTATGATGAAAAGGGATACCGGGGAATTTCCCACACGCGTATCCGGAGGTATGAAATACTTCTGGAATATCTGGAGGAGAGGCAGCAGGTGGATATGGCGTATTTCCGGGAACTGATGCTGTTTGACCTGTATGCCAGGGAAAACCTGAAGACCAGGCCTGCCTGGGCAAGTGACATGGCGCCCTATAAGAAAAAAGTACTGGAGTTCTACAAAAAAGAGGAGGAAGCCCCGGTTCTCCTTGGGGACTACAAAGGATATCAGGCCAGGCAGACCATGAAAATGACCCATCTGGAAGTTTTCCACTACGATATAATGCGCGTTAGTGAGAAGCGTGCCTACATTAGGCGAACGGCGGATGGCGATGAAGCGTTGCCTGCAAGAGGGGAGTTCCCGGTACTTTTTGATTACCAGAAACGGAACCCGCTGACCTATGATGCCGCCATGTACGCGGCTGACCTGCAGCTATAAATGGGGACCGGGCCAGGCGTGGACAGCAACGGTAAATGTTTTGCCGGGAAAAGGCTTTTAAAAATTAAGGAGATGACCATGACAAAAAGGACAAAAGAGATACTTGATAAACTGGATGAAGTCTATACAACAGAATATAAATGTTATCTGAACCATGAAAATCCGGGCCAGCTTCTGATAGCTACCATGTTAAGCGCCCAGTGTACAGATGCCAGGGTTAATATAGTGACAAAGGATTTATTTAAAAAGTACCCGGATATGCAGGCATTTGCCCATGCGGACCTGAAGGAGCTGGAGCAGGATATTAAGCCCACAGGATTCTATCACAACAAGGCAAAGAATATTATAGGATGTGCGCAGATGGTCTGTGAAAAATACGGCGGTGAGGTGCCGGGCACCCTGGAGGAGCTGACACTGCTTCCGGGAGTGGGGCGTAAGACCGCCAATGTCATCCGGGGAAATATTTTTCATGAGCCCAGTGTTGTGGTGGATACCCATGTAAAACGGATCTCCAAACGCCTGGGATTCACAAAAGAGGAGGACCCCCAAAAGATTGAGTTGGATCTTATGAAGGTTCTGCCAAAAGAACACTGGATTCTCTATAATATACAGATCATCACCTTTGGACGGCAGATCTGCTTTGCCAGAAGTCCAAAATGTGAGGATTGTTTTTTGACAGATTACTGTAAAGAATATAAAGAACGACAAAAAAAGAAAAGGAAAAAGTAACAGAGCAGCAGGTCTGAACAATAACGGTCCGGACACTTACTGAGCAGTTACAGGGGTATTAAGGATATGGATGCATATATAGCTCTGGACCTGGAGACTACGGGCTTGTCACCCAAATCAGACAGAATCCTGGAAATAGGCGCTGCCAGGGTGGTGAATGGAATTGTGGAGGAAAGATGCAGCACACTCATTGATCCAAGAATGGAGATTCCGGAAAAGGTCACAGAACTGACGGGAATCACTGAGGATATGGTGGTGGGGATGCCGGAAATAAAAGATGTGGTGGCAGGTCTTGTTGCCTTCTGCGGTGACCTGCCGCTTTTGGGGCATAATATTATGTTTGACTACAGGTTTGTAAAGCACAGCGCAGTCAACAGCGGCCTTACCTTTGAGGCGGAGGGAATGGATACTCTGAAAATTTCCAGAGCGCTGCTTGCCGACCTTCCAAGCCGCAGCCTGCAGAGTCTCCGCTTACACTATGGGATTCCCCAGGAGAATGCCCACAGGGCACTGGACGACGCACTGACAACACACCTTCTGTATCAGAGGCTGAAACGTGAGTACGGCGAAGACAATGCAGAGCTATTTACACCCAAAAAACTGAATTACAAAGTTAAAAAGCAGGGACCTGCCACACAGGCACAAAAACGCCACTTGCAGGAATTAGTAAAATATCATAGAATAGAGCTTAGCATGGATGTGGAGAGCCTGACTAAAAATGAAGCCTCCAGACTGATAGATACGATTTTAGGGTGTTATGGAAAGATTATGAGGTGAAATGACAATGATGAATATGAATAATAAAAAAGTAAAACGCGTGGTTGCAGGTATTGTGGCAGGGATTCTGGTTCTGGCTATGGTTCTTCCCATGGCATTGTCCTTTTTAAACTGACAGACAGAGAGGACAGGGAACATGAAGATAGGAAAATTACCGGAACCGGTGTTGATCCGTTCCGTTTTAAAAGAAGTACAGCATAGAAGGCCGGAGGTCCTGGTCGGACCGGCAGTGGGACAGGACTGTGCGGTTTTGGAGCCGGCAAAAGGAGATGTGCTGGTATTCTCCTCTGACCCCATCACCGGGACCGTAAAGGATATCGGAAGCCACAGCGTGCATATCACAGCCAATGATCTGGCAGCTTCCGGGGCAGAGCCTCTGGGGATCATGGTGACGATACTTTTGACACCGGAGACAGAGGAAACACAGTTAAAAGAGATGATGCGGGGGCTGGAGGCAGCCTGTGAACAGTTGAATATTGAGGTTATGGGAGGGCACACGGAGATCACAGATGTGGTGAAGCAGCCCCTTATTTCCATAACAGGTGTGGGCAGAATTCCCAAAGAAGAGGTTTTGACCACCTCTGCGGCAATGCCCGGCCAGGATGTTGTCATAACAAAATGGATCGGACTGGAAGGTACTTCCATTGCTGCAAAAGAGAAAGAAGAAACTCTGCTGGAGCGTTTTGCCCCTTCTTTTGTGGAGACGGCGAAAAGGTTTGACCAGTATCTTTCCGTGGTGCCCGAGGCCAGAGTGGCAAAATCCTGGGGCGTTTCTGCCATGCATGACATTACAGAGGGCGGCGTGTTCGGTGCGCTCTGGGAGATGGGCAGCGGTTCCGGCACGGGTCTTGATATTGATCTGAAGAAGATACCCATCCGGCAGGAGACTGTGGAGGTGTGTGAGGTGCTGGGGCTGAACCCTTATATCCTCATGTCCAGCGGTTCCATGCTGATAACCACAGATGACGGGTTTGGTCTGGTCAGAAAGCTGGAGCAGGCGGGAATTCATGCAGCAGTGGTGGGAAAAGTCACGGACAGCAATGACAGGATCCTGAGAAATGGTGAGGATACCAGATATCTGGATAAACCCCAGAGTGACGAGCTTTATAAAATATATCTTGGATAAAAGTCCGCAGACGGACCGGAAAGAGTCCGGGCGGAAAAAGAGGCGAAACAATTATGGCAAAACTTAACATTGTACTTTTCGAGCCGGAGATTCCGGCAAATACAGGAAATATCGGGAGAACCTGTGTTGCCACAGGCACCAGGCTGCATTTGATCGAGCCTTTGGGGTTTATGCTGAATGAAAAGTCGATCAAACGCGCAGGAATGGACTACTGGAAGGACCTGGATGTGACCACCTACATGAATTATGAGGATTTCCTGGAGCGCAATCCGGGTGCCAAAATATACATGGCAACAACAAAAGGCCCTCAGACTTATGTGGATGTCCAGTATGAGGAGGACTGTTACATTATGTTCGGCAAAGAGAGTGCCGGGATTCCTGAGGAGATCCTTCTGGAAAACCAGGAGACAGCCATCCGTATCCCTATGATTGGAAATATCCGTTCTCTGAATCTGGCTAATTCCGTGGCTATCGTACTCTATGAGGCGCTGCGGCAGAACCATTTTGACCATATGCAGATGGAGGGACATCTGACGAAATACGACTGGAAACAATAGAAGGCATAAAAATAACAGGCAGCCCAAATCAGTATGATCCACTGTATTTGGCTGCCTGTTGTTTTTAGCTTTTGTTTTCGGTTCCTTTAGAAAGAGTGAAGATAAATTCCGTTCCCACGCCCTCTGTGCTTATGACATTGATATGCTGGTTATGGGAATTGATGATCTCTTTGACAATGGATAGTCCAAGTCCGGTGCCTTTTCTGTCCTTGCCTCTTGAGGGGTCGGTTTTGTAGAAGCGGTCCCAGATTTTCGGAAGGCTGCTTTTGGGGATACCACAGCCGGAGTCCTTTACAGAGACAAATACAGTCTCATGTTTGATAGTGGTTTCCACCTTGATGACGGAATCTGCGGGGCTGAATTTGATGGCATTGTCAATGAGGTTATAAAGGACCTGCTGGATCTTGCCCATGTCTGCGGAAACATACAGGGTCTGGCCTGTGAGCAGCAGTTCAACGGAAATGCGCTTTTCCCGGCAGGTGCCCTCAAAGGCGGCAGCAGTGGTCTTGATGGTATTGTTGATATCAAAGTTCGTATAGTCCAGCATCCTACCTTTTTCGTCCATGTCGTTCAGGGTGAGAAGACTCTGGGTCAGTTTGTAGAGGCGGTCTGTCTCGTACACCACAATGTTCAGATATTTGGTCTGGAGTTCTGGGGGGATAGTGCCGTCCAGGATGGCCTCCGTATAGCCTTTGATGGAAGTCAGAGGGGAGCGGAAGTCATGCGAAACATTGGAGACGAATTTCCGCTGGTATTCTCCTGTCTTGTCAAGCTCATCGGACATATAATTCAGAGTCAGGGCAAGATAGCCCATCTCATCCCTGGTGTATACCGGGATATTGTGTTTCAGGTTACCTGAGGCGAACTGGTCCGCTCCCGCAATGATTTTCTTCAGGGGACGATAGACCATGAAGGAGAATACAGCCAGCATCAAAAGCATGACCAGAAAAATGATCAGGATCAGAATGTAAATAATATTCATGACATCATTTTCCTGCTCCTGCAGAATGGACATGGGCAGATGCATGGCAACATAGCCCTGAATGGACATTTTCCAGGTGACAGGCACCATGACGCTGAGATGGTCCTCCTCAAACTGGCTGTAAAATCTGCCGATCTGATAATAGGAGCCGCTGGAATGTCCGGGGTTGAAATGCTCTATGATCTTTTTTTCCTCCGCGGAAAAATCATCGGAGGTATTCAGAAGGATTTCACCTTTGGGACTGATGAGCCAGATCTCCGCGTCCTGATAGATGGACAGGGTTTTCAGATTCATGGCGACACTGTCCAGGGAGGCCTGTTCCTGATAATATTTGGAGGCTCTGTTTTCCGCTATGGAGGCAGCCTCCCGGTATAAATCTCCGCTGTAGACATCTTCCAGGTGGTTTTCCACCATGGAGGGGCCTATCATGGAAACCGCAAAGAATCCCATGAACCCCAGGATCAGGAAGAATGCCACGAACTTGATATAAAGCGATTTTTTCATCCGTTTTTGACCTCGAATTTATAGCCAATACCCCATACGGTGCTGATGGACCAGGCGGGGTGGTCCTTTATTTTTTCTCTCAGACGTTTGATATGTACGTCCACGGTTCTTGTGTCTCCGATATATTCATATCCCCAGATGTGGTCCAAAAGCTGTTCTCTTGTGAAGACCTGATTGGGGGAAGCAGCCAGAAAGTAGAGAAGCTCCAGTTCCTTTGGCGGCATATCCACCTGTTTTCCGTAGTACACAACAGAATAGTTGGTCAGATTGATGGCCAGATCCGGATATTCCACATATTTGCCGGAAGGCTGGTTTCCGGGAGCCACGGTGGGCTGGTAGCGGCGGAGAACGGCTTTCACCCTTGCCACCAGTTCCTTAGAGTCAAAAGGCTTGATCATATAATCATCCGCGCCCAGCTCCAGTCCCAGCACCTTGTCAAAAATCTCCCCTTTGGCGGAGAGCATGATGATGGGAACATTGGATTTGTGACGGATCTCCCTGCAGACCTGATAGCCGTCCATGCCCGGAAGCATTAAATCAAGCAGGATGAGGTTGGGGCCAAAGGAGGCGAAGGCCTTCAGAGCCTCCTCCCCGTCATTGACGATCATGGTGTCAAAGCATTCTTTGGTGAGGTACAGAGAGATAAGCTCTGCAATATTGTTGTCATCATCAACGATCAGTATTTTCTGTTTTGCAGCCATTATATACCCCCTATGGTTTATTTCTTGAATTCTACTATGGTGACTCCGGCATCCCCTTCGCCGAATTCAGCCAGATGATAGTCTTTTACATATTTCAGGCGTTTCAGGTAGTTGTGTATCCCCTTCCTCAGGGCACCTGTGCCTTTTCCGTGGACAACGCGGACGCTGTTTAAGTGCGCCAGATATGCGTCATCCAGATATTTGTCCAGCTCTGCCACAGCCTCGTCCACGGTTTTGCCCAGCAGATTGATTTCTGTGCTGACAGAGGCGGATTTGTTCATTTTTATCTTGCCGGCTCCTGTTTTGGAAAGTGCCGGGCCTGTGATGACCGGTTCATCCAGGAGCTGCAGGTCGGAAATGTGTACCTTGGAGCGCAGGATGCCCATTTGTACAAAGAGCATTCCTTTGGCATCGGGTTTGGAGCTTACGGTTCCTTTTATATTCATACTCAGTACCTTGACGGAGTCGCCCAAAGATAAATCCTGGGGGCGGAGTGTGGAGGTCTTCTTAGGAGGTGTTTTAAGGGCAACCTTTTTACCTGCGGAATCCATTTTTTTGCGCAGTTCGGAACGTCTCTGCTCCAGTTCTTTGGCGGAGAGGGTTTCTTTACCTGCCTTGTTGAAAACTTTCATGGTCTGGTCTGCGTACTCCTTGGCCTCCCGCAGTACACGGTGTGCTTCCTCGTTGGCCTGGGCAAGGATCCGCTCTTTTCGCTGTTCCAGTTTGTCCTGTTTTTCTTCAAGCTGTGCCTTCAGGGCTTTGATCTCTTCTTTGTAGGAAGCGATTTCCTCCCGTTCCGTTTCAATTGTTATGCGGCTCTGCTCCAGGCTGGTCAGTACATCTTCAAAGGATTCATCCTCCTGGCTGATCTGCTCTTTGGCACGGTCAATAATATGTTCCGGCAGTCCAAGTTTGCCGGAGATGGCGAAGGCATTACTCTTTCCGGGAACACCTATGAGCAGACGGTATGTGGGACGCAGGGTCTCCACGTCAAACTCACAGGATGCGTTCTCCACACCGGGGGTGGAGACGGCATAAACCTTCAGCTCACTGTAATGGGTAGTTGCCATAACACGCACGCCCCGCTCATGCAGGGAGGAGAGGATGGCGATCGCCAGAGCAGCGCCCTCTGTAGGGTCTGTTCCGGCACCCAGCTCGTCAAAGAGCACCAGGGAATCTTTGTCTGCCTTCTCAATAAAGCGCACTACATTGGTCATGTGGGAGGAGAAGGTACTGAGGCTCTGTTCAATGCTCTGCTCATCTCCGATATCTGCGTAGACTTCCTTAAAAACGCTGAGGCGGGAGTTGTCAAAGGCTGGTATGTGAAGTCCTGACTGCCCCATCAGGGTCAAAAGCCCAACTGTTTTTAAGGATACGGTTTTACCGCCTGTGTTGGGGCCTGTGACTACCAGCAGATCAAAAGATTGGCCCAGGCGCACGTCGATGGGGACCACCTGGTGCTTTTCAATGAGCGGATGGCGGGCTTTTTTTATGTCTATGATCCCATCCCGGTTGAAGACGGGTTCTGAGGCGTTCTGGGATTTCGCCAGCAGGGCGCGGGCAAAGATGAAATCCAGTTCCACCATGATTTTCAGGTTGTCGCCGATAAGTTCCAGATTTTCGGCAGCTAATTCGCTTAAGTTTGACAGCACGATCTCTATTTCCTGCTGTTCCTTGATCTCCAGTTCCCGCAGGTCATTGTTTAATTTTACTACAGCCATTGGTTCTACAAAAATAGTGGAGCCGGTGGAGGACTGGTCATGGATCATACCAGGTACCTGGCCTTTGTGCTCTGCTTTTACAGGGATACAGTAGCGGCCATTCCGCATGGTGATCACCGCATCCTGCAAATAAGAGCGGGAGCCGCCGTTCACAATGGAAGTAAGCTGGCTGTGTATTTTGTCGTTGGCGTTTTTCATGGAGCGCCGCACCTGGCGGAGTCCCGGACTTGCGTCGTCGGCGATCTCCTCCTCGGAGAGGATACAGCGCCTTATCTCTGCAGACAGGGGAGTCAGGGGCTGAAGTACCTCAAACATGCTGTCCAGGGAGTCTGTGCGGTCATCCTCGTTTTCCTTTCTGGAGTATGCTTTTGCCCGGTTTGTATTTTCCAGCAGGGAGCAGACAGCCAGCAGTTCGCCGGCGCCCAGGGTACTTCCCACTTCCAGGCGCTTTAAGGAGCCGCGGACATCCTTTACCCCGCCGAAAGACAGGCTGCCTTTCTGATAGACCCGGGCCAGGGCATCTGCAGTTTCCTGCTGCATCACTTCTATTTTTCCGATTTCATCCAGCGGAGCCAATTCCCGGCACAGGGCCTTTCCCATGGAACATGTGGCAAAGCTCTCCAGTTGTTCTATGATTTTGTGATACTCAAGAGTTTTTAATGCTTTTTCATTCATAAATTTCACCTTTTTTAGTATATCATTGATATGTCCGGTTCTGTGATGGCATACTATGGCCATGATACAGATATTCTTATTCTAACGCAAAATTGCTGGAAAGGAAAGGTGCATTTTATGAGTAGGAGAAATAATTTTCTCCTTCTTCACAAATTGTTCATATCTGTCTGATAAAATAATTAAAAGTTATTGCATCTTTTACAGAGCGGCAGGAGATGTGTTATGGATGATGAAAAAAAAGAAGATTTAAGGCACGGGGATGAAAAGCAGGAACAGGACAGTATAACAGATGATTATGAGTTTCTGAAAGAGACAATCAAAGAGCGCCCTATTGATAAAAAAAAGCTGGCCAGGCACGCCGGCTTTCTTGCAGCCGGAGGGGTTCTTTTTGGCCTTGCGGCGGCGCTGACATTTGCCTATGTGGAACCTAAAATAGAGAAAAACATGCAGCGCAAAGAGGTTCCTTATGTAAATATTCCGGGGGACGAAGAGCCCGGGACCCAGGAGGAAACGTCTTCTGAGGACAACGGGCAGGCGGAGCAGCAGACGGGAGACAATACAGGGGAGGACAGTCAGGCAGCCCAGGCGGAGTCCAGGGAGATGACCCTGGATGATTACGAGAACATGTATACAGAGATCCTGAAACAGGCGGAAGAGCCTAAGAAAGCCATGGTGACGGTGATTGGCAGCAAAAAGGACGAGGACTGGTTTCAGACGCCTTATGAGAACCAGATATCAGGTCTGATCGTGGCGGATAACGGGCAGGAGATGTTTATACTCACAGAATACAGGATCGTGGAGAATGTGGACCGGATCCAAGTGGTATTTTGTGACGGAAGCATGGTGGATGCCAGATTCCAGAAAGCGGATAAGAATACAGGTTTCACCATCCTGAAGGTTCCTGTGTCCGATATCCCGGCGGAGACAAAGGAAAGGATCATAACCGCACCTCTCGGAAATTCCTACGGATTAAATCAGGGGGAACCTGTTATTGCAATTGGAAGCCCGATGGGGTATAGTGATTCTATAGCTTATGGGGTGGTGACTTCCACCGCCAATTCTGTGTCAAAAGTGGACGCGGAGTACGGTATCCTCACAACGGATATTGTGGGGAGCGGAGACGGAAGCGGTATTCTGGTGAATCTGAAGGGAGAGGTTGTGGGTGTCATAGCCCAGTCCTTTGCCAAGGCGGACACAAAAAATATCATTACCGGTTTGTCCATTTCCCAGACGAAGGATCTGATCGAAAATCTGTCCAACAATAAGGATATTATCTATATGGGCGTCACGGGCCAGACCATCACCACAGAGATCTCTGAGAAAAAAGGCATTCCCAAAGGCGTTTTTGTGGAAGGCGTGGAGGTGGATTCACCGGCAATGCAGGCGGATATCCGGAATGCGGATGTGATCGTGGAGGTCAACAAAGAAAAGGTGGAGACAGTCAAAGGCTATCAGCAGCAGCTTAAATCCTGCAAAGCCGGTTCTGTCATAGAAGTCAAGGCAATGCGCCAGGGAACAGAAGGCTATGTGGAGGTCACTTTTGAAGTGACTCTGGGGGCATTATAAAAAGAAAGGATTCTGTGTGAAACAGACACACAGAACCGGCGGCGGAGTGCATTTGACCGCGCCGGTGGTTGAAATATGAGATTTATCAATGAACTGCACGAAGGCGAAAAGTTAGCGGGGATTTATCTGTGCAAACACAAGCAGCCGGCAGTCACAAAAAACGGAAAACCCTACGAAAATGTGATTTTACAGGACAAGACAGGCACCATTGATGCCAAAATATGGGATCCTAATTCTCTTGGGATTGATGATTTCGGTACATTGGACTATGTGGATGTTGTTGGTGATGTTACCAGCTTCCAGGGCGCTCTGCAGGTGAGCATCAAACGTGCCCGCAAAGCATCGGAGGGAGAGTATGAACCGGGAAATTATCTTCCGGTCAGCGACAAAAGTGTGGAGGCCATGTATGGGGAACTCCTGAATTTTGTAAGCAAAGTGAAGAATATCTATCTCTCCCGTCTTCTGCACAGCTTTTTTGCCGAGGATGAGGCCTTTATCAAGTTATTTAAGGGGAACTCCGCCGCGAAGACTGTGCATCATGGATTTATCGGAGGACTTTTGGAGCACACGCTGAGTGTAGTGAAGCTCTGCAGTTATTACTGCAGTACATATCCGATTCTGAAGGAGGACCTGCTGATCGCAGCGGCAATGCTCCATGATATCGGCAAGACAAAAGAACTCAGCCCGTTTCCTATGAACGATTATACGGATGACGGACAGCTTTTGGGACATATTATGATCGGGGCGGAAATGATCCATGATAAAGCCCGCGAAATCCCGGGATTTCCGGAAAAACTGGAAAGTGAGCTGAAGCATTGTATACTGGCCCACCACGGAGAGCTGGAATACGGGTCACCCAAGAAGCCTGCCCTTGCTGAGGCCATGGCGTTGAATCTTGCGGACAATACGGATGCCAAGATGGAGACCCTGACGGAAATCTTCCGCGCAGCAGGAGATAGTAAGGAATGGCTGGGTTATAATCGGCTGTTTGAGTCAAATTTGAGAAAGACCGGATGTGAAGAGTAAGGGGAAGAGAATATTTTCTGACCTCGCGAGGCAGCCGGGCAGACTGTAACAATCTGCCCGGCAATCATTATAAGGGGAGCGGCAGAATGCCATTAGGCAGAAGCCACTCCCTTTTTGGGCCGGAGTGGGTTTGAAAATTGTTTTTGGCAAGAGGTGCGTTACACTATGTCGGAATAAAGATTCAGACATGCTCTGATACAGGCAGTGGAATGTATCCGGATGGAAGGAAGCAGAGATGGAATTTAAGAAGAATGATATTGTCACAGTAAAAATAGAAGATATGAGCCATGATGGTTCCGGAATCGGTAAAGCGGACGGATATACGCTTTTTATTAAAGATGCGGTGATTGGGGATGAAGTGGAAGCAAAGATCATGAAGACAAAAAAGAATTATGGATATGCCCGTCTCATGAATGTACTTGTCCCGTCCCCTGACCGGACAGAACCCAAATGTCCAAAGGCCAGAGCGTGCGGCGGATGCCAGCTTCAGTTTCTCAGCTATGAAAAACAGCTGGAGTTCAAGAAAAACAAGGTAGACGGAAATCTGCGCCATATCGGGGGATTTCAGGATTTTGCCATTGAAAAAGTAATGGGTATGGAGGAGCCGTGGCGTTACAGAAATAAGGCGCAGTTTCCCTTTGGGAAAGATAAGGACGGTAAGATCGTCACAGGGTTTTATGCCGGCAGGACCCATGCCATTATTCCAAACAGGAATTGTTATCTGGGGGTAAAAGAAAATGAGGAGATACTGAATCGTATCATTGCATATATGGAAGAAAACCACGTGGAGCCGTACAATGAGGAGACAGGGAAAGGCCTTGTCCGTCATGCGCTGATCCGTTATGGTTTTACTACAAAAGAAATTATGGTATGTCTGATCATCAATGGGGAGCGCCTTCCGAAAAAGGAGCGGTTGGTCGAAAAGCTTACACAGGTTCAGGGGATGACAAGTATTACGGCGAATGTGAATAAAAAGCGGAGCAATGTGATCTTAGGGGACAAGATCATTCCGCTGTGGGGGCAGAAATATATCACGGATTATATCGGTAATGTAAAATATCAGATTTCCCCCCTTTCTTTTTACCAGGTCAATCCCGTGCAGACTGTGAAACTGTATGAGACGGCACTGGAATATGCAGGCCTTACGGGGAAAGAGACAGTTTGGGATCTGTACTGCGGTATTGGAACCATCTCTTTGTTTTTGGCGCAGAGAGCAAAGCAGGTGAATGGCGTTGAGATAGTACCTGCTGCTATAGAGGATGCCAAGAAGAATGCAGAGCTGAATGGGATAGAGAATGCGGCGTTTTATGTGGGCAAGGCAGAGGAAGTCCTGCCAAAGAAGTACAAAGAAGAAGGAATCTATGCCGATGTGATTGTGGTTGACCCACCCAGAAAAGGGTGCGATGAGGAACTGCTGTCAACTATGCTGGACATGAAACCGGAGAGGATCGTGTATGTGAGCTGCGATTCCTCTACACTGGCAAGGGATTTGAAGATCTTGTGCGGTGAGGGGTATGCGTTGGAGAGGGTGGCAGTTTGTGATATGTTTCCGGCTGGGGTGCATGTGGAAACCGTCACGCTTCTCGTGCGGAAACCTTGATTCTATGCGGGGTTGCGGGAGTATTTGGTGAAAATGGAGTTGTGTTTTTAAAGGAATAGAGATGGATAAGTTTCCGTCTGGGCGGGGACGGGGATAACGCCGGATAGTTTGAAAATGAGGGATTTGTTGGAGAAAAGATACAATCCGGCAAAAACCTTACTATTTGGCAAAAGTGTATACTGTCTGGCAAAAGATATACTCTGCGGCAAAACGATTAGTAAGTCATTTGAAAGCACATTATCTATTTGATTTTAGATAGAAAAAGGAATATGAATGTGATATGATGAAAATAAGTCAGAATGAGAGGAGATAGAGCGTTATGATTATTCCTTTAAGTGTAAAAAATCAGAGTATTGAAACTTCTGGAATAACAAATGATTATAAGGAAGCTATCTGTGAATATATATGGAATGGATTTGAGGCACATGCGACAACAGTGAGTGTAAGATATAGTCCTAATGTTGCTTTTGGCATTGATGAGCTGATTATAAAAGATAATGGCGATGGAATTAATTATGATGATTTATCTGAAACATTTGGTGCATTTTTGGCTTCTAAGAAAAACTTGTTATCATTGAAAATGAAGGCAAAAGCCAATAAAGGTAAAGGGCGTTTTTCATTTACAGCATTTGCTAATAATGTAGAATGGTCTACTATTTATAAAGATGGAGCGAGTTACAAAGAATATAGTATACAGATGTCCAATAACAAAAAAGAAGTTGTTGATTGTACCGATCCTCAAATAGTTAAAAAAGAAACATGTGGAACGGAAGTAAAATTTAATAATATTACATCATTGACTGTAGAGAACATGAGTTTTGAAGTGCTTGAGCCTTTCTTGTTAAAAGAGTTTGCGTGGTTTTTATACTTATTTAAAAATAAGAATGTTAGCATAGTAGTTAATGATAAAGAAATTGATTACAAAAAATATATAAATACTGATTTAAGTAGTAAATCTTTAGTTACGATAGAAGGTTATCGTTTTGAAATAAATTTGGTTGTTTGGCAAGAAGCTATAAAAGAAAAATTTTGCTGCTATTACTTCGATAGTGCAGATGCGCTAAAAGGTAGGGAAACAACAACTTTTAATCGGAATACTATTGATTTTAACCATAGTGTATTTGTAAAATCAGAATTTTTTGATGATAAGGAAGACGTTACAACGAATCAAGATGATGATCAAATAGGCCTATTTGATTCCCAAGAAGAAAAGAAGATATTAAAAGCATTACGAAGGTCTATTCAGAATTTTATAGAAAAAACGATAGGAGTGTATTTAACCGAAAAAGCAGATGCCGAAGTAGAGAAAATGTTAAATGTTAAAAAGACATTTCCTCAATTTACTGATGATATCTACGGGCAAATGTGAAAAAAAGATTTAAAAAAAGTTACGACTGAGATATATAAATTAGAACCGCAAATATTTTATAAATTAAAACCGGTTCAGGAGAAGTCACTACTAGCTTTTCTTAATTTATTGTTGAGTTCTGAAGAACGGGAAAATGTATTGGGGATAATTGAACAGTTGGTAGAACTATCTCCACAACAAAGACATGATTTTTCACAGATATTGAAAAAAACTTCTTTGGAAAATATTATTGAAACAATTAAATTCATTGAAGAACGTTATAAAGTGATAGAATTATTAAAAAGTATTGTATATGATTTAACGCAGTTTGCAAATGAGCGTGACCATATACAAAAAATAGTGGAGAGACAGTTTTGGCTATTTGGAGAGCAATATAATTTGGCCAGTGCTGATCAAAGAATGCAAAAGGCATTGCAGCAATATACGAATATTTTGTATGGTGAGGAAAATATTAAGGCCTCATTAGAACCAGACATTGAGAATGAGCGTCGTATGGATATTTTTATGTGTAATACACGAACGGTTGAAAACACGTTTGAAACGGTACTAGACGAAAACATCGTAGTAGAACTAAAAGCACCTAAAGTACCATTGACGAAGAAAGTTTTGAGGCAGATAGAAGATTATATGGATTTTGTAAGAAGACAGCCACAATTTAATAGTGAATTTCGTAAATGGAAATTTATAGCTGTCTGCAAGGAAATTGATGAATACATTAAAAGTCAATACAAAGTATTCGAGGATAAAGGAAAAATTGGATTGGTATCCAAATCAGAAAATTATGAGGTGTATGCGTTTACTTGGGATGATATATTTAGAAACTTTGAGTTTAGGCATAAGCCAATGTTAGAAAGACTGAAATACGATAAAGAAATGGTAGCAGCAGAGTTACAAAAACAAGTGGGTGACACTGATGGAAGAGAAAAGGTTGATGCATTGACTGGTATTGCGACTGGTGCAGTAATACTGTGTAATAATAAAGTGAGCAAGTGTTGATTTTTCGTATTTCCAGAGAGATTATTTATAATACAATCCATTGCAGAACTAGAATCAGACGTTATTAGAAAAGTTTGGTATTAGGCAGTAATAATAGAAAAATTAGATTTAGTTGGCATAGTAACTTTGGTAAAATACTGGTGTAGCAAGCTGTTGTGCAGAGTAGGAAAGGGTATGGACAAATTTAAAAAGTAGGTGTTCATACCTTTTTTTATATTGAGGGAGGGTATATGAAGATGCCAGAAAAGATAGCGCCTGTCATGTTTGCCCCCTGTGGGATGAACTGCCTGGTTTGTTATAAACATTGTTATCATAGAAAGCCATGCGCAGGCTGTCTGAAAAGTGACCAGGGAAAACCAGAGCATTGCCGGAAATGCAAGATTAAAGATTGCGTGGCAAAGCGGCAGATTACATATTGTTTTGAATGCCCTGAATATCCCTGTAAGCAGATAAAGCGGTTGGAAAAAAGTTATAATATCCGCTACCATGCCAGCTTGATGGGAAACAGCCAAATGGTAAAGGAGCAGGGAATGGCCGGATTTCTTGTACAGCAAAAAGAGAAATATACCTGTCCGGAATGTGGAGGAATCATTTCTATCCATGATGCAGAGTGCAGTGAGTGCCAACGGAAAATCTGATAAGGAGAAAATGCCCATGGAAAAGAAGATAAGTTGTTGCGGTACCGTATGTTCGGATTGTGAGTATTACCCGGCAGATTGTCAGAGGTGCGGAGAGATAAAAGGCAAGGTGTTCTGGCTGGAATACACAGGAGAAAGTTGCTGTGACATCTATGAATGCTGTATCAATCAAAAAAAATATGAGCACTGCGGTCAATGTGAGAAATTGCCATGTAGTCGCTATGACCGTGAAGACCCGACCAAAACGAAGGAAGAAAATGAAGCCGACCATGCTATGCAGATGAAAAATTTAAAAGAATACAAGGGGTAAATAAAGATGAAAAGAGAATTGGGGATTGCACGATGCGGGCTTGCCTGCTGCTTATGTATGGAAAATACAAACTGTGCAGGCTGTAATTCCGGGGAATGTCCGGATAAAGACTGGTGTGAGAATCGAAAATGTTCATTGGAGAAGGAAATTGGACATTGTTATGCATGTGGCGAAGACTGCCGGAAAGGTTTATTAACCAAGATAAAGCCATATGCGTTTAACCTGTTTGCGAAAAGGTATGGAGAAAAGCAGCTTTTAGACTGTCTGGAGGCAAACGAGAAGGCGGGAGTTATTTACCATCGTGAAGGGATAAACGGAGATTATGATAATTTTGAGGATGTGGAGAAGCTGATTGAATTTATCAGGACAGGCAGCCGTACTTGATTTTGGAGAAAGGGAGAGAAGAAAATTGAAGGATTTCGTAAGAGACAACCTATGGTTCTCCCTCTGCGGCCTGAACTGCGGGCTGTGCCCTATGAAGCTGGACGGACATTGTCCGGGCTGTGGAGGAGGAGAGGGGAACCAGTCCTGTAAAATAGCAAAGTGCAGTATCCGGCATGGTAAGATAGAATATTGCAATCAATGTCAGGAGTTCCCCTGTGATAAATATGGGAAAGCAGATGAGTACGATATCTTTATCACACACCGGAATTGGAAGCAGGATTTTGAAAAAATGAAGGAAATGGGTGTGGAAGCCTATAATTCCGAGCAAATGCAGAAGCTGGAAATATGGAAGCTTTTGTTGGAAGGCTATAATGACGGCAGGAGAAAAAGTTTCTTTTGCCTGGCGGTCAATCTCCTGGATTTAGAAGATTTGAAAACTGTGATGGAGCATCTTGCAGAAGAAAAAAAGTTGGAAAGCCTTACGATGAAAGAAAAGTCAGCTTATGTGGTAAAGCAGTTCCAGTCCATAGCAGAGCAGCGGGGTGTAGTGCTAAAATGGAATAGGAAACCCTCAAAACCGAAGAAATAGCTCTTGTAAAATGCTGATCTATCATTTAAAATATTCTTATCTGACATTACAGTTCTTAAATCACATCGTTCGGGAGTTCCCCGGTATATTTCATCTATACAAAACGCAAAGGAGAAATTAGTATGACATTTGGATTTATTGATTTTGCAAAAGAGGTATTAGAGGCTTCGGACAGGCCATTATCCGTAGAGGAGATGTGGGAGGCGGGATGTGAACGGGGACTTGACGGGAAGCTGGGTTCCTCCGGAAAGACACCTGTCCGCACGTTATCGGCCAGGATTTACGTTGATTTAAAAAATAATCCAGAGTCGATATTTACACAGGTTAGTAAAAGGCCAGCAAAATTTTATCTGAAAGGAAAAAAATTCACGTTAGACCTGGAGGAAATCCAGGAGCCGGATGGTAGCAGGGAGACGGGCAGGTTTCATGAACGGGATTTACATATTCTTCTGTCCAGCTTTGTCTGTGCAGATGAGCATTTTAAATGCATGACAAAAACTATTTATCACGAAGTTTCCAAGAGGGAGAAAAGCGGTAAGAACAGATGGCTGCATCCCGATATCGTAGGGGTTCATTTTCCGTTTGATTCTTATACGGATAATACACTGAAGCTGTTCGATGTGCTGAAGGTCAATCCATATAAACTGTATTCCTTTGAGATGAAGATAAGTCTGAGTTTGTCCAACCTGCGGGAATGCTATTTCCAGGCAGTATCAAATTCAAGCTGGGCGCATGAGGGATACCTGGCTGCGCTACATATATCGGAGGAACCGGAACTGATGGATGAGTTGCGGAGGCTGAATAATGCCTTTGGCATTGGGGTAATCCGGCTGGACGCTGAACACTTTATGCAGAGTGAGATACTCTTTTCAGCGAAGGAGAAGGATTCCCTTGACTGTGATACGATAAACCGGCTGGTGGATGATAACCGGAATTTTAAAAGTTTTCTCAATGATTTGATGGAAGATATCAAGGTCGGGAAAATAAAAAGCAGATATGACAGGGTTTATGAAGACGAGGAGACCGCCAGCAGGGAGTTAAGAGAAAAAGGAATTATTGAATAACAGGAAGGAAAAGAAACAGTCAGATTATTTGGATTGTTTCTTTTTTTATTACTTTGACCACAGACAAATTAATATAAGTTTTACCTGGGAGGGAATACTTCATATACATGGAAGTTTATGGTAAATAGGCTCATGCAACGAGCCATAGAAAACCATAGGCATTCTATGAATATGTGCGGTACTGCCGGAAAGGAGAGAGACAATGCCTGAAAATCAAAGGTGTTTATTCAAAATAAATATTTTTTATGAGATGGCAGTTACCCAAAAGACAATTATGATAAATATAGAATATATGTGCTATGTAATAGGAAGCACTTTTAAAAAGCGAATAAAACATCCACCGGGGCATGCCCCATGTGATAGTCATAAAATTTCAGACCGTAGGAAATCCGACCAATGGATTCCTACGGTCTTTTTTTGCGCTTTGAAAGATGGCAGTCAGTTTTTCTGGCTTTACCGCAAGGTAAAGAGAGGAATGCTGAATGCAAAAAAGAAAGATCACTATCAAATCTGGCAGGGAAGAAATCCAGATGGAGGTTACGGAGGAGGAATACCAGAGGTTTTATCGGCCATGGTGGCAGCAGAAAAAGAAGGAACAGAGGAATCGGGAGGCTATGGAGGCAAAGGGATACAGGATGGAGTCTTATGAGGAATGGAAAGAGAATGATATGCGGACAGAGCTTTTTTCGGATAGCCTGGAGGAAATGATGGAGAAGAAAGCAATGCTGGAAGTTCTAAAGGAAGCGCTGGACAACTTGATGCCGGAGGAACGGGAACTTGCGGAGAAAGTGCTTGGAGGGGAAATGCAGGTTAGTGAGTATGCAAAATTAAAAATGGAAAGCAGGACAACAGTGTCTTCAAGGAAAAAGCGGTTATTGGATAAATTACGGAGGTATTTTGTGGAACAAGGATTTGATGTATAAGCATAAGAATATTCGACAATCTTTTTGCGTATGTCGAAAACTTTTAGAAAAACTTTTTATTTCCCATCGTCACATTCTAAAAAAGTGTCATTACGACAGTGAGAGGGATAAGATTTTAATTTCCCCGGAAAGGAGGCATGAGTGGAATGCAGAACATGACTGAGCTGATAGGCATTCTGCAGGCAATCAGTATTGTGGCGAAAAGCCTGGCATTGAAGCTGATACAGATTGAAAAGGATGTGGCGGTATATGAATCCGGCGTGGCGATTGCGGCAGGTAAAAGAAAGACCAAGAAAGGGTGGAAATGAGATGAGGAAAAAGATATTTATCTGCAGCCCTTTCCGTGGGGATGTGGAAGGGAACAGCGCAAAAGCGGCGGGGTACTGCCGGAGGGCTTATGAGGAAGGACATCTTCCCATTGCTCCCCATCTGCTGTTTCCGCAGTTTTTGAATGAGGACAGCCTGAAAGAACGGGCAGACGGGATTTCCATGGGAACGGAACTGCTGCTTGACTGTGACGAGATTTGGGTGTTCGGGGAGGCTACCGAGGGCATGGAACAGGAAATACGGTTTGCTGTGGAGCATGGCATCCACATCTGGTTTAAGGAAGATGCGGAAGGAGACAGTGGGGTATGAAACTGGCGATGGTTGTGACAAAGTTGACAGGAAATGAGGAGAATGACTGGGCGAGGGCGCAGGAGTATTGCCGTTATGCGGCGCATAAGGGTGTTATCCCGGTCAGTGCCTATCTGAACTTCCACGGAATGTTCCCGGATGAGCTTGGCGGGGCGGTGGAGCATCTTTTAATTTCCCGTCTGGCAAAACAGATGGATGAAATATGGGTGTTTGGGAATGAGACAGATGCGGAAAAAAAGAAACGTATGGAAGAAGCCTGCCGGGAGTACGGCGGCAGGGCAAAGTATTTTGACGCAAGGGAGATTGGGGAGGATTTATTGCGCTGTACCATGTTCTCCGAGGAACTGATTGAGAAGCTGGAAGAAATGGAGGAGTTTTAGATGGGAAGTGAATTGTTGAAGATGGCGGACGGGTTTGCTTTGGTTGCGGAGAGCCTGCGGGAGCTGGCAGAACAGGCTGTGGAAGAAGCAAAGGCGGAGACGAAACAGGAGAGCAAAACAGAGACGGGAATAGCAGATAAGAAAAAAAAGGAACAGAAGGTGGCTGTGGAGGATATCCGCGCGGTGCTGGCGGAGAAGTCACAACAGGGGAAGTCTAAGGAAATCAAGGGGCTGCTGGGAAAATATGGGGTGGCAAAGCTGTCTGCCGTGGAGGAAAAGGATTATCCGGCGCTGCTTGCGGAAGCGAAGGTGCTGTGATGGGGAGACATGCGCTGTTGTCTGCTTCTTCATCTAAGCGGTGGCTGAACTGTACGCCGTCCGCAAGGCTGGAGGAGCAGTTCACAGAAGATACGGGAAGCGTGTATGCGGAGGAAGGAACTGCCGCCCATGCTTTGGCGGAGCATAAGCTGAAGCGGATGCTGAAACGGCGTTCCAAACGCCCGGTATCGGATTATCAGTGTGACGAGATGGAAGAATGCACGGATGGGTATGTGGCTTATGCCATGGAGCAAATTGAACTGGCGAAGCAGAACTGCAAAGACCCGGTGGTGCTAATCGAGCAGCATCTGGATTATTCAACCTATGTACCGGAAGCGTTTGGAACCGGGGATTTGGTGATTGTTGCGGACAGGGTTTTGACGGTCATTGACCTGAAATATGGAAAAGGCGTGGCTGTGGAGGCGGAGTGGAATCCGCAGATGATGTTGTATGGGCTGGGAGCCTTGGAACTGTTTGATGCCATTTATGATATTGATACGGTGCGGATGACCATTTACCAGCCGAGACTGGAGAGCATCAGCACCTGGGAGATTTCTGTTGCTGATCTGCGCGAATGGGTGGAGACGGAATTAAGACCGAAGGCTGCACTTGCCATTAATGGTGAGGGAGAGTTCCGGTGCGGCTCCTGGTGCCGTTTCTGCAAGGCGAAAAATACCTGCAGGGCAAGGGCGGAAGAGTATCTGAAACTGGCGCAGATGGAGTTTCAGCCTCCGGCGCTTTTGTCGGATGAGGAGATTGCGGAGGTTTTGAAGGTTGCGGATGACCTGGCAAAGTGGGCGGCGGATGTGTATGCGTTTGCTACGGATGAAGCCATCACCCATGGGAAGCAGTGGACAGGCTTTAAGCTGGTGGAGGGCCGGAGCAACCGGAAGTATACGGATGAGGAGGAAGTGGCGGAGGCGGCAAAGGCTGCCGGGTACACAGATATTTATAAAAGTACGCTGGTGGGCATCACGGAGATGGAGAAGCTGATGGGCAAGAAGAAGTTTGCGGAGGTGCTTGGGAAGCTGGTGTACAAGCCACAGGGAAAGATTACGCTAGTGACGGAATCGGATAAGAGGGAAGCATTGATGACAGCAACCGCAGAGGCGGATTTTAAGGAGGAAGCAAGACCATGAACAATGAAAATATGAACCTGACGAAAGTAATCGTACCATGCAGATTTTCTTATCTGCATTGCTGGGAGCCGAATGCGGTGAACGGAGGTGACCCGAAGTATTCGGTATCGGCCATCATCCCAAAATCGGATATGGAGACTGTGGAGAAGATTAAGAGGGCGATTGAGCAGGCGAAGAAGGATTCCGTTCCCAAATGGGGAGGAAAGGTTCCGGCCAACCTGAAACTGCCGCTCCGTGACGGGGACATTGACCGCCCGGAGGATGAAGCCTATGCGGACAGTTATTTCTTCAATGCCAACAGCAGGCAGGCTCCACAGGTGGTGGATAAGAACGTGCAGCCTATTCTTGACCAGTCAGAAGTGTATTCCGGGTGTTATGGCAGGATCAGTGTGAATTTTTATGGTTTTAACAATAACGGAAACCGTGGGATTGCGGCGGGGCTGGGGAATATCCAGAAGCTGCGTGATGGGGAATCCCTGGGTGGCAGGAGCAATGCGGATGAGGATTTTGATGCAATTGCAGATGAGGAAGATTTCCTTGGATAATGAGAGCAGGGCGGCGGGTGACCGCTGCCCGTTATTCAAAATGCAGAGGAAAGGAGTTCTGCCATGGGAAGGATTTTAGAAATAGACATTGAGACATACAGCGATGTGGATTTGATTAAATGCGGGGTTTACGCTTATGCGGACGGCCCTGCTTTTGAGGTCCTGCTGTTTGCCTATTCCTTTGATGGAGGGAAAACACAGGTGATAGATCTGGCGCAGGGAGAGGAACTGCCAGAAGAGGTGACAGAGGCTTTATTTGATGAAGGTGTGGTAAAGACGGCATTTAATGCAAATTTTGAGCGGATTTGTCTTTCTAAGCACTTTGGAAGACAGCTATCTCCAGAGAACTGGCATTGCAGCGCGGTACAGGCGGCCATGCTGGCATTGCCCCGTTCCTTGGAGGACGTTGGGGTGGTGCTTGGATTGGAACAGCAGAAGATGAAAGAGGGGAAGGAGCTAATCCGGTATTTTTGTGTACCGTGCAAGCCCACAAAAGCCAATGGTGGGAGAACACGGAACCTGCCCTGCCATGCACCAGAGAAGTGGGAAATATTTAAGAACTACTGCATCCGGGATGTGGATGTGGAGAAGGAAATACGGAGAAAACTTCAGCATTTTCCGATTTCTGAAAGTGAGATGGAACTGTACTATCTGGACCAGAAAATCAATGACAGGGGTGTTTTGGTGGACAGGGATTTGGTACGGCAGGCGGTATCCTGCGACCTGCTTTATAAGGATATCGTGACGAAACGGGCGTATGAACTGACCGGGCTGGAAAATCCCAATTCGGTGGTGCAGATAAAGTCATGGCTGGAGAAGAACGGCGTGGAGATGGAAAGCCTGTCGAAAAAGGCGGTGGCCGGGCTGATTGAAGAATCGGATGGGGAAGTGCAGGAGCTTTTAAGGCTCCGGCTTCTTATGGCGAAGACTTCCGTAAAGAAGTATGAGGCCATGGAGCGGTCTGTCTGTTCGGACGGGCGGGTGCATGGCTTATTGCAGTTTTATGGAGCCAACAGGACAGGCCGGTGGGCCGGGAGGCTGGTGCAGGTACAGAATCTGCCCCAGAACCATATCCCGGATTTAGAGTTTGCACGGAGCCTTGTGAAACAGGGGCGGTTTGAGGATGTAGAGCTGCTTTATGATTCCACGCCGAATGTGCTGTCTGAACTTATCCGTACTGCCTTTATTCCGAAATCAGGCTGCCGTTTTGTGGTGGCGGATTTTTCGGCGATTGAGGCGAGGGTGCTGGCATGGCTGTCCGGGGAGAAGTGGAGGCTGGAAGTGTTTGCTTCTCATGGGAAAATCTATGAGGCTTCGGCATCCGCCATGTTCCATGTGCCGATGGAGAAAGTGACAAAAGGCTCCCCGCTCCGGCAGAAGGGAAAAATTTCAGAACTGGCTTTGGGATACGGAGGTTCTGTAGGTGCGCTGACTTCCATGGGTGCTTTGGATATGGGGCTGGCAGAAGAGGAATTGGCTCCGCTGGTATCCACCTGGAGAAGTGCCAATCCCCATATCACGCAGTTCTGGTGGGATGTGGATGCGGCTGCGGTAAAGGCAGTGACAGAGAAAAAGAAAACAAGGGTAGGGAGAATCACCTTTGAATATAAAAGCGGGATTCTGTTTGTGGAGCTGCCATCAGGTAGGAAACTGTCCTATGTGAAGCCCAGGATGGCATTGAACAAGTTTGGCAGGAACGGACTGACCTATGATGGAATTGCGGAGAACAAGAAATGGAACCGGATTGAGACTTACGGCCCGAAGCTGGTGGAGAATATCGTGCAGGGGATGGCGAGGGATCTGCTGGCGGAAGCCATGCTCCGGGTAGAGGAAAGGGGATATCCCATTGTCATGCACTGCCATGATGAGATTATAGCGGAGATGCCGGAGGGGGCTGGTTCCGTGGAGGAGATGTGTGCGGTCATGGCCGTACAACCAGAGTGGGCGGATGGGCTGCCTTTACGGGCAGACGGCTTTGAATGCGCTTTTTACAAAAAGGAATAGGAGGCAGAGGAACATGAAGCTGTTTATTTCAACAGGGAATTCACGGATGGAGAAGCGGTGGAATGGAAGGGAGATGGAACTGGAGGAATTTATCGAACGCATTTCTACCACCATCCGCACTTCGGAGACGGTGGAGCAGTACCGGAAGCTGTCAAAAGCAAAACAGGATGACATCAAAGATGTGGGAGGCTTTGTGTTGGGGAAGCTGAAAGGCGGCAGGAGGAAGAAGGACTGTGTGGTGTTCCGGTCTGCCCTGTCGCTGGATATGGATTATGCCACAGTGGATATCCCGGAGCAGATGGAGATGTTCTTTGATTTCTGCTGCCTCATCTATTCTACCCACAAGCACACGCCGGAGAACCCTAGGCTCCGGCTGATTATCCCGCTGTCCAGAACAGTAACGCCGGATGAATATGTTGCAGTGGCGAGGAAGGTGGCGGAGGATATCGGCATGGAACTGTTTGACGATACCACCTATGAGCCGTCCAGGTTGATGTACTGGCCTTCCACTTCTGCGGATGGGGAGTTTGTGTTCCGGGATATTGAGGGGGAAATCCTGAACCCGGATCAGGTGTTGGCAAGGTATAAAGACTGGAGGACTTCTTCGGAGTGGCCGGTGAGCAGTCGGCAGCAGGCGGTGGTGCAGAGGGAGATGAAGAAGCAGGCGGACCCGCTGGAGAAGGACGGGGTAATCGGGGCATTCTGCCGGATCTATGGCATTGAGGAGGCAGTTGCCGCTTTTCTGCCGGAGGTGTACCAGCCAAGCGCCATGCAGGGAAGGTTTGATTATATCCCGGCGGATTCCCAGGCGGGCGTGGTGGTCTATGAGGGGAAGTTTGCCTATTCCCACCATGCCACGGACCCGGCCTGCGGGAAGTTGATGAACGCTTTTGACATGGTAAGGATTCATAAATTTGGGGAGCTGGACAGTCGGGCATCCGAGGATACAGACCCTGCAGAACTGCCTTCTTTTAAGGCAATGAGTGAACTTGCGGTAAATGATGAGAAGGTGAAACGCCAGTTGATGAGAGAACGGGAGAAATCAGCACAGGCAGAGTTTTCACAGGAAGAATGGCAGTCTGTCCTGGAACTGGACCGTCAGGGGAGGGTAAAGGATACGCTGGATAATCTGGTGACAGCCATAAGGTATGATGAACGGTTACAATCCATTGCGTTCAATCTCCACCGGGACGGAATTGACGCAGGAGAAGGACTACCCTGGAAGCAAATCAAGCCGGGATGGAACGATTCTGATTTTGCATCCCTGAAAGTGTACCTGAATAAAGGCTATGGCGTGTATTCCCCGTCCAAAACGAAGGATGCGCTGCTTGCGGTGGCTTCCGAACGGGCATATCATCCGGTGAAAGAATATCTGGATGGGCTTCCGATCTGGGATGGGGTAAAACGGGTGGATACGCTGCTCACGGATTATCTTGGGGCAGAGGATTCCGAATACACAAGGGCAGTCATACGGAAAACACTGACGGCAGCGGTAGCAAGGACTTACCAGCCTGGAGCGAAGTTTGACAGTGTGCTGATTCTGAACGGTCCCCAGGGGATTGGGAAGTCCACGCTGTTTGCAAAGCTGGCGGGAGCTTGGTTTTCCGACAGTCTGACGCTCATGGACATGCGGGATAAGTCCGGACCGGAGAAACTGCAGGGCTATTGGATTCTGGAGCTGGGGGAGCTTGCAGGGATGAAGAAGACGGATGTGGAGACGGTGAAATCTTTTTTATCCCGTGTGGATGATAAGTACCGTGCCAGTTATGGATTGAATGTGGAAAGCCATCCGAGGCAATGCTATGAGCCTTTATGACCGTAGGAATTTCCTAAATAGCAGTGAGTTTGGGGAGACGCAGAGAGAAGGAACTGTGAAACGTACCAGAGTGTGCAACATGGAAATCTGGTGTGAGTGTTTTGGACGGGAGTCTTCCACTCTGAAAAAGATAGATTCCTACGAAATCAGCGGAATTATGCAGAAGATTGAAGGCTGGGACAAGGCGGAGCGGGACACCTTTCCCCTTTATGGCAGACAGCGGTGTTACCGAAAAGTTGAGGACAAGCGGGACAAAGTACAGAGGTGTCCCGATAGGCTGTCCGCTAGGAAATATAAGCAAAAGCAGGAGTTTTGGACAAGTGGACAAGAAATTCATATTGGAATTAAAAAATAAGAAAAGAAGCTGATTGTGCCTGTGTAATATGTGTATGCGCGTATATAGGAAAACACTGTCCGTCCTGTCCGCTTGTCCTGAAAATAGATTGGTTACTATGAACAGCAGGTGATACAAAATGCGGGAAAATGTAATTGAAAGACAGCTTGCTATGGCTGTGAAAAAGATGGGAGGCATGGCGGTGAAGTTCGTTTCTCCCGGATTGGATGGGGTGCCGGACAGAATTGTCCTGTTGCCGGATAAGAAAATGGCGTTTGTGGAGTTGAAGGCTCCGGGAAAGAAGCTCCGGCCTTTGCAGGAGAAACGCAGAAGGCAGTTGGAAGCTTTGGGTTTTTCGGTTTATGTGATAGATGGGGCGGAACAGATTGGAGGTGTGCTGGATGAAATATGTTCCACATAAGTATCAGGAGTATGCAAAAGAGTTTATTGTGAAACAGAATATCAGTGCTTTATTTTTAGATTGTGGTTTGGGAAAGACCATCATTACTCTGACTGCCATATGGGAACTGTTGCTTGACTACTTTGAGGTCAGGAAGGTTCTGGTAATTGCACCGCTCCGGGTGGCGAGGGATACCTGGCCAGGAGAACTGAAGAAGTGGGAACACCTGCAGGGAATTGTGATGTCAGCGGTTCTTGGTTCGGAGAGGGAACGGATAATGGCACTGAACCAGAGAGCCAATGTATATGTCATTAACCGGGAAAATGTGGATTGGCTGGTGGCATATGGCGGGTGGGATTTTGATATGGTGGTGATTGACGAGCTGTCTTCTTTCAAATCACACCGGGCGAAGCGGTTTAAGGCATTGAAAAAAGTACGGCCCTGCGTGAAGCGGATTGTGGGGTTGACGGGAACACCTGCTCCCAATGGCTTGATTGACCTGTGGGCAGAGATTGGAATTTTGGATATGGGGCAACGACTTGGGCGGTTTATCGGTGGTTACCGGGAACGGTTTTTTGTGCCGGATAAGCGAAGCAGGGAGATGGTTTATTCCTACAAGCCCAGAGGGGGAGCGGGGGAAGCAATCTATAGTCTGATTTCAGATATCTGCATCAGTATGAAAGCGGCAGATTATCTGAAAATGCCGGAATGTATTTATAACCGGGTGGTGGTTGCCATGAGCGAAAAAGAAATGAATCTATATCATAATCTTGAGAAAGACATGCTGGTTCCATATGAGGACGGTGATATTGATGCGGTAAATGCCGCCGGACTGTCCAACAAGCTGATGCAGATGGCAAACGGGGCGGTCTATGATGAGAACGGAGCGGTAAAACACATACATGACCGGAAGCTGGATGCCCTGGAAGATTTGGTGGAAGCGGCGAATGGGAAGCCCGTGCTTGTTGCTTATTGGTATAAGCATGACTTGGCAAGAATTCGGGAGAGGCTTGGGTTGGTGGTGCTGGACACTGCAGAGGATTTCCAGAAGTGGAATGCAGGGCAAATCCCTGTTGCAGTCATTCATCCGGCTTCTGCCGGACATGGACTGAACCTGCAAGCTGGAGGCTCCACCCTCATCTGGTTTGGGCTGACATGGTCTTTAGAACTGTATCAGCAGATGAACGCAAGACTGTGGCGGCAGGGGCAGAAAGAAACGGTGGTTATCCATCATCTGATTGCAAAAGACACATTGGATGAGCGGGTGATGGAAGCGCTGGAGAAAAAGGACTGCGGGCAGTCGGCGCTGGTGGATGCGGTGAGAGCGAGGATTGGAGGTTGGAAGGATGGATGTGGAAAAACTGTTTAAAGATTATGATAAATGGAAAAGAGATATGGGGATTTTGGAATTTGAACTCAGCCGCTTTGAGGGTGTGCCATATGATGACGTGATAGAAAGCCTGTGCTTTTCCCATCCACAAGGAGACAAAGTGCAGACCAGCGGGATTTCTGATAAGACAGGAAAAACAGCCATCATTTACCGTCAGGTAAAAGAAAGGCTGGATGATGACTGGTTTGACTATCTGATTGAGCGGTACAAATCGGTAAAAGAGGAAGTGGAGTTTTTTGAATACGCCATAAACAGGCTGAGCGGAAGACAGTCCCAGGTATTAAAGGATATGGTGCTGGGGCAGATGAGCTGGCAGGAGTTGATGAGTAAATACAATGTCAGCCATGCTATGATAGGAAAATATAGGAAAAAGGCAATCGAGGAATTGGAAGGGATTTATGGTATGAGAGAACAGAACACGGAAAACTATATGCTGGATTAGGAACGGTAGACAGATGGTAGACTAAGTGTAGACAAAGAGTTTATTGAAAGTTTATCGGAATCTGTGTTATTCTTAAACTGCGAAGAACTGTAAGAAGCTCTGTGGTAAATCCATGGGGCTTTTTCTTTTGCCTTTGCGTGGACAGGGGCTTCATCCTTTCACCCTGTCCGGTACATAGGAGAGGAGATGGATAAAATGACGATGAAGCCAAAGAAGCCCTGCCGCCATCCGGGATGCCCGAAGCTGACAGACGGGATTTATTGTGAAGAACATAGAGCACTGCATTGTAGTGACAGGATATCTTCTGCCGGGCGTGGGTACGACAGAAGGTGGCGTATCGCAAGAAGCAGGTTCCTGAAAACACACCCGCTGTGTGTCCGGTGCCGGAAACAGGGAAGATTGGTGAAGGCAACTGTGGTGGATCATATTGTGCCGCACCGTGGAGATGACAGATTGTTCTGGGATGAAGAGAACTGGCAGGCGCTGTGTAAGAACTGCCATGACAGCAAGACCATGACGGAGGACCGTTATCAGGAGTACAAATACTGACAGAGAGAAGCCTTGGGAGATTCCCAGGGCTTTTCCTCTAGGCGGTAGTAATGTGCCGCCTGCCATTTAATTGGAACTGGTCATGATTTTGTATCTGCCGGATGGCGGAGCGGACAGTGAATGCGTGTCCATGCCTGTGGTAATAAGGTATACCTTTGGAGTGTTTGTGGTAGATGCGGACGGGATATTTTGTATAAGAGTATGGTTTCTGGATAATCCAGCAATGTCCGGTGCACCGGGACTGGATTTCGTAGAAGTCATCCGTTTTCCGGACGAGTTTGAAATAGGACGAGGCCAGGAGAGAATGCTCGTTAGATGTGAACATTATTTTTTTACCTTGCGTTTACCGGGGGCTTCTCCATACGGTGTTTGTGGTTCACAGACCATGGCAGGCTGAGGCGCGGGTGTGATGCGGATGCAGTTATCCTCATAGGACACTTCGATGGCATCCCCGATGTGGAAGCCGAGAGCCTCCAGCCATTTTCCCTCCATGGAAATCTTAGGAGTGGCAGTGTAGTAACTTTCCCTGCCCCAGACATATTGAGCCTGCCTTGCCCGTGTGCTGTAAAGGACTTTCATTTTCTTTGATTTCATATGCGGTTGCCTCCTTTGGTTTTGGTAGTGCCATGTTAAATCGGATTCAGATAATTATCCAGTCAATTCGGAGGCATGAACTGCACAAAGATTTGTCCCGTGGATTGTGCAGGTTATGGCTGGATTCGGGGAAATATGCCAAGGGGAGGGGAGGTCTGAATCTCTGGAACCCCGTCCCCTGGAAACCGCCGCCCCCTCAAACGTGAATTTTCGCATAAATCGGCAGGGGGGATAGAAACCCCGGAGCATTTTCATACATAAACATAGGATTTCCGCAAAATAAGGCAGGAAAGGTTTTGCCAAAAAGTACCGGAAATCCCGTGTTTTGAAGCTGGAAAACCATTTAAAAAGAGTGGTTTTCTGGCTTTTATATTTGGAGGTGTGAAAGGATGACTGATGCACAGGCAGCTCAGATAAAGGAACTGCGGATGCGGGGGCAGGGTTACCGGGCAATAGGGGCGGTGGTTGGGCTGTCCCGTGATATTGTAAGGAATTTTTGCAAGGCAAACGGAATGGATGGCTATGCAAGAGCTATGGCACTCAATATGCAGGAACGCCTGGCGTGCGGAAAAGCCTGTGCCTGCTGCGGAAAAGAAATCAGCCAGCCGGGGAACGGCAGGCCGAGGAGGTTCTGCTCAGACAAATGCAGGCGCGCATGGTGGAAGCTGCACCCGGAGGCGGCACAGATAAAACACACCCATATAGAGGAGTGTGCTTACTGTAAAAAAGAATTTGAAGTCAATGGAAGCCGGGAACAAAAATATTGCAGCCATAACTGTTACATCAAAGACCGGTTCTGGAGGGGCGAGGATGAAGTTTAAGAAAATCAGGATAGCGGACTTGGTTCCGGCTTCCTATAATCCGAGGAAAAAGCTGAAACCCGGTGATAAGGAATATGAGAAAATCAAGAATTCCATCCAGGAGTTTGGTTATGTGGAGCCAGTGATTGTCAATTCTGATATGACCATCATCGGCGGTCACCAGCGGGTGACAGTGCTTTCCGATTTGGGCTATGAGGAAATTGACTGTATCGTCATTGATATCGACAAGAACAAAGAAAAGGCGCTGAACATCGCCCTGAATAAAATCACAGGCGTATGGAATAAGGAACTGCTGGCGGTTTTGATTAAGGATTTACAGGCTTCGGATTTTGATGTGTCTTTCACAGGCTTTGAGCCGCCGGAGATTGAGCAGCTATTCAATGCCGTGCACGATAAGAAAATTACGGAAGATGATTTTGACGTGGAGGCGGAGCTTCAGAAGCCTGCGGTGGCAAAGCAGGGAGATGTGTGGCTGTTAGGCAGGCACCGGGTAATCTGTGGGGATTCCACTTTGCCGGAAACATACGAGGTGTTGATGGAAGGGCAGAAAGCAAACCTTGTGGTGACAGATCCGCCTTATAATGTGAATTATGAGGGAACTGCCGGAAATATCCAGAATGACCATATGGAGGATGGAAAGTTTTATCAGTTCCTTTTTGCAGCTTTTGTAAATATGGAGCAGAGCATGGAGCCGGATGCATCCATTTATGTGTTCCACGCTGACACGGAGGGGCTGAATTTCCGCAAAGCATTCCATGATGCCGGATTCTATCTTTCCGGCTGCTGTATCTGGAAGAAACAGAGCCTCGTGCTGGGAAGAAGTCCCTACCAGTGGCAGCATGAGCCGGTGCTGTTTGGCTGGAAGAAAGGTGGGAAGCACAATTGGTATTCGGACCGGAAACAGACCACCATTTGGGAGTTTGACCGTCCGAAGCAGTCCAAAGATCATCCGACCATGAAGCCAGTGGGATTGGTGGCATATTCCATCCAGAATTCCTGTATGAGCAACTGCATTGTGCTGGACCCATTCGGTGGTTCCGGCTCCACACTGATTGCATGTGAGCAGACCAGCCGTATTTGCTATATGGCAGAACTGGATGAGAAATTCGTGGACGTGATTGTTCAGAGATATATGGAACAGAAAGGCTCCGCAGAGGATGTGTCTGTCATTCGGGGTGGAGAGAAAATAAGATATTCAGAGTTAAAAAAGGAAGGTGCCGCCGATGAAGCAGTTGACCTTCCTTGATTTATGTTCAGGTATCGGTGGGTTCCGGCTGGGGCTGGAGGCTGCCGGGCATAAGTGCATCGGTTATTGTGAATATGACAAATACGCAAGGGCTTCCTATGAAGCTATGTATGACACAGAGGGGGAGTGGAAAGCGGATGACATCACAAAACTCAGACCGGGGGAGATTCCATGTGCAGATATCTGGACATTTGGTTTCCCCTGCCAGGACATCTCCATCGCCGGAAAACAGCGGGGACTGTCCGGCAAGCGAAGTGGAATCTATTACAGCATCATTGACCTCGTCAAAGGCAAGGAAGAAAGAGATAAACCCACATACCTACTTGTTGAGAACGTTAAAAACCTGCTTTCAATTAATGGAGGCTTCGACTTTGCCGCCGTTCTGTCTGAAATGGACGAAGCGGGGTATGACGCAAGATGGCAGGTGCTTAACTCCAAAGACCACGGAGTCCCCCAGAACCGGGAGAGGGTGTTCTTTATCGCAAATCTTAGAAGCAGAGGCAGACGGGAAATATTACCTGTCTCGGGAGAAGACGGAAGAACTCTTAAAGAAGTTATAGGAGGGATGCAGGGCTACCGGGTATATGATCCGGAGGGAGTTTCTGTGACACTTGGAGCAAATGGCGGCGGCATGGGAGCGAATACCGGACTTTATTGTGTCGGAAATGTCAACCCCAGCGGCAAGGGGATGAATGGAAGCGCATATGATGACCGTGGACTGGCACCTTCTGTTACTACCAATAAGGGGGAAGGGGCAAAGGTGTTTATTGACCAGACACTTGACCGCCCGAAAATCACGGAGGATGCACGCTGTCTGACTTCCCGGTATACGGCAGGTGTCACAAACCATAATGCCTGTAATTCCGGTGTGCTGGAAGCCCATGCGGTAATCACGCCTGACAGGATAGAAAAGCGGCAGAATGGCAGACGGATGAAGGAAGAGGGGGAGCCGATGTTCACGCTGACCGGGCAGGACCGGCACGGTGTGTACCTATGTAATAGGAGCACTGATGATTGTGATACCAGGGTAGAAATATCTGTCCGCAATGGAACAAAGCAGGGATACGACCTGGCACATCCCGGTGATGGAATTAGCCTTGCTTATCCAAAAAGCAGTACGCGCCGTGGCCGGGTTGGCAAAGGTTGTTCCCAAACACTGGATACCGGATGTCAGATGGGAACGGTAATGAAATGCGGCAGAATCCGCAGGCTGACACCCCGTGAATGCTTCCGGCTACAGGGCTTTCCCGATGAACTGTTTGAGCGGGCAAGGGCGGTCAATTCTGATGCCCAGCTTTACAAGCAGGCGGGGAATGCAGTCACGACAACTGTGGCTTATGCGGTGGCGATGGCGCTGCCAGAATCAAGAAATGAAATTTAAGAGGGGAAGGAGAATATAGACGGATGCTTTTAAAGGGAAAGGGTAGGCTCTGGGTTTATATGACAGAGAACTATGAGACATGTGGTATCATTTTCAGGTGGCAAGGACAGTACCGCCATGCTTCTTATGATGATAGAGAAGGGGATGCCAATTGACGAGATTATTTACTGTAATGTTATGGCAACGCCTTATCTGGGAGGGGATTTCCCGGAGATGTATGTATACATCAAAAAGATTGAAAAACACATCGGGAGAAAAATAACTTTTGTCCAGGCGGCACTTTCCTTCGAGGAGCAGTTCTACACAGAGTATAAAAGAGGAAAGCGTGCAGGGCAGATTTATGGTTTCCCATTTACTACCGGGTTTTCCTGGTGTAATGACCGGCTTAAACTGAAGCCACTCAGTCAGTATCAGAAAGGAGCAGGTGAACACATCACATATCTTGGAATTGCTGCCGATGAACCGAAACGTCTGGCAAAAATGGATGAGCATACGAGGGCACCTCTTGCGGAATGGGGAATTACCGAAGAAATGGCAAGGACGTATCTGGAAGAAAGGGAACTCCTGAATCCGCTGTATCGGAAATTCCGCCGCCTTGGCTGCTGGTTCTGCCCGAAACAGTGTCTGGATTCCCTGCGGCATATCCGGTGGGAATATCCTGATTTCTGGAGAGTGATGCTGCAGTGGCAGGAGGACAGCAGAAGGGCTTTCCGGCCAGAAAGAAATATGTTTGAACTGGAAGAGCGGTTCCGCAGAGAAGATGAAAAAAACGGCAGAAAGATGCCGGATTGCCTTGACTTTACACCCGTTCAGAGTGATTAATGTAGTACCAAAAAACAAGGCTCAAAAAGAACGGAGGAAAAGCCATATGAAGATTAAAACAAACGCAGAGAACAGGAAAGATGTTGTGAGGGCAGCCGCAGAGATTCTGAACACGCCCTCAAAGTACCTTGGAGTTCCATCCTGTAACTTCCAGGTGGGAAACTGCATTATTGACCGGGCAGGAACTGTAGAGACGGAAGATGAAAAAACAGCGGAGATGCTCCTGGCAGGATTGGCAGAACGGGGATTTGTGGATGCACCGGAAACGGACGAGGGTAAACTTCTCGTGGCGCTCCCGGCAGAGGGGCTGACGGCCCTGAACTTGAAAAACCTCATTTTCCTCATCCATAGCAGGCAATACCTGATTAACCAGTCGATTGGGGAAAAGTCCTTCTACATCCCGGACAGTCTTGTGGAGGAGTTAGAAGGAAATGAACACGAAACCATTGAGGCGGTTAAAGAGACGCTTCTTGCCTATGCAGAAGATATGAGAGGGCTCGGGATTTCAGAAGAAAAGATTACTTTCCGCTTTCCTTATAAAGAGGATGCGGTGAAGGTAAAGACTTGGACGGATTTAGCCACCGCCATGGTGAAGCAGGCCAGGGAGCAGAAGCGGATTGATCCGGAGGAGCGCATTGAGGAAAATGAAAAATACTACATGCGCATCTGGCTCCTTAGAATTGGCTTTGGCGGCAAGGATATGAAAGACAGCCGCAATACCCTGATGGAAAAACTGAAAGGGCATTCCGCTTTCCGCACACAGGCGGATATTGACCGGGCGAAGGTGCGGACAAAGCAGAGGGCGGAGGCGAAGAAACAGGCGGAACAGGAAGCCCAGGAGGGGGAAGGAGGCGGAGAAACTGCCGGAGCCGAGGAAACCGTGGCAGGGCTGATTTTGGGGGAAACAGGCGGCAACGGGGAGAAGCCGGAACCGACAGAAGCGGCTTAGACACAGTGTTTTTCACCTTATTATATACCATAGAAGGAACCCGTAAAAACACACGATTGACGGGCGGATTTTTCCCAAGATATTTGTGTACATTATGCGCCGAAATGACTGGATAATATGTGCTTTCAGAGTGATTAATAGACTACCAAAAGAAAACGAAGAAAGCACAGGAGGCGCAGGAATATATGAGAACACAGAGATTCGGGATTGAGATAGAGATGACAGGCATTACGAGGGAAGAGGCAGCAGCGGTGATTGCCGGACATTTCGGGACAGAGAGCTACTACATCGGAACCTACTACAAAACCTATGGGGCGAAAGACAGAAAAGGCAGGGAATGGAAAGCAACCTACGATTCCAGCATTACCGCACAGAAGAAAGTGCGGGGAAGAATTCAGGCGGCGGATGACATTTACAAATGTGAGATTGTCAGCCCAATCCTTACCTACGATGACATAGCGGATTTGCAGGAAATTATCCGGCAGCTCCGGCACAGGAAAGCACTGGTTAACGAAAAATGCGGAATCCATATCCATGTGGACGCTTCCCTTTTTACCCCGCAGACTCTGCGGAATATTGTAAACATCATGGCAAGCAAGGAGGATATCCTCTACAAAGCCTTGCGGATTGACCCGGACAGGCTTTGGTACTGCAAGAAGGTGAACGAAGAGCTGATTACAACTATCAACCGGAAAAAGCCAAAGACGATGGAACAGCTCAAGGATATCTGGTACGCACAGGAGCCTGGCAGTGAGCGGAACCAGCATTACAACAGGACACGCTATCATGGGCTGAACCTTCACGCCACCTTCACCAAAGGAACAGTGGAGTTCCGGCTTTTCAACAGCACCCTACATGCCGGGGAGGTAAAATCTTACATCCAATTTTGTCTGGCGGTCACCCATCAGGCGCTGGTGCAGAAAAAAGCCTCCTCCCGCAGAACGGAAACGGACAACGAAAAATATGCTTTCCGGTGCTGGATGCTCCGGCTGGGGCTGATCGGGGACGAATTCAAAACCTGCCGCCTGCATTTCCTCAAAAACCTGGAAGGAAATTCGGCATGGAGACACGGGGCATAGATTACATACCTTTTTCACACAGGGCGGCACGGCCGCCCTTGGGGTGGTAGGAGGAAGACCTCACTACAAATTGGAAAGGAAGATACAAGATGGAAAAATACTACATTGCTTACGGCAGCAACATGGATGAGGGGCAGATGTCTTACCGCTGCCCCACGGCGCGGCTTTTGGGTAAAACAGAACTGAAGGATTACCGCCTTCTGTTCAAAGGCTCTAAAACCGGTGCATACGCTACGATAGAGCCGGAGGAAGGCAGCCGGGTGCCAGTCCTAGTCTGGAAAATCGGGAAAGAGGATGAAAAGAACCTTGACCGTTATGAGGGATACCCGGTGTTCTATTACAAAAAAGATCTGGAGATTGATCTGGATGGGAAACGGGAAACTGCCATGGCTTATGTTATGGATGGAAACCGGGATTATGGGAAGCCAAGTGAGAGATATTATGGTGTGCTGGAGCGGGCATACAGGAAGTACGGTTTTCCTATGGAGATACTGACAAAAGCATATGAAATCAGCGGAGAAAATGGGCGAGGAGATTAAAAAATGGTACAGGAGAGATTATCCGGGAATGCCAGTGAGAAACGGAGCTGCTGGTACAGAGGACACGGCCTGGACAGCATGAGGGGAGAACTGAAAAGAGGTCTTTCCCTGAACAGGAAAACACTGAATCGGAAAGTCCGGCATCAGGGGAGGGATGCCCTTCAACACGGGGATTATAAAAGGGTGTGCCGTACCTTGCGCATGGTGGATTTCACTTAGCAGGAAATCTTCGGAACACCATAAAACAGACGAATCCCTTCGGAATTCTTTGGTAGATTTATGATGCCGGATTGACTGGATAATGTATGCTTTCAGAGGTAAGATGTGTACTACCGAAAGGGAAAAGCCCTTCGGAAAACAAAACCACAGGGAGGAAATGCACATGAGAACAAATTTTTATCTGGATGGCAAGAAAACCACACGCAAGGCAGTGAAAGAATTGGTAGGGGAAGAACGGCTGAAAGAAATGATTAAGGAAGCGAAGGAGACATTTTTTGAAGACCCAAACATCCAGAACAGCTATTTCCTTGGAAGCAAGGGGATGCTGACGATTGAATTCGCATAGGGAATTCTGGAAAACGGACAGAGGAAAAGGACCGGAGGAAGCTGGCCTTTTTCTTCTGTCCATTTTGAAAACTGCTGTAGAATGCACAAATTCTATGGTTGAAGATTAGTAGATTTATGGCTCAGGATTCACTGGATAATGTCCGCACTCAGAGGTAACATGTCACTACCAACGGAAAACCTGCCATTGACAGCTTTTCCGCACAAAATGACGAAAAGAAGAGGAGGATATTTTCAATGATGAACACACAGGAGTTTACCACGATGGAGCAGCTCAGCATGATGGATTCCGTAACAAACGGGGCGGTTTTGCAATACGGACCGTTGGTACTGGTGACGGACAATGCTTACAGGGAAGAATTTACAGCAAAGATTTACGAGTTTGTAGAAACGCCGGAGGAAGCAGGGGTTGGGATTGAAGAATGCCGCTTAAACTTCTGCGAAAAAGCAGAGCAGAAATTCCAGGACGGCGGCAGGGCGATGGAATGGTGCCTGAAACGGGCGAAGGAATATTACTTAAGCAAATGAGAAAACCGGGCAGGTAGGCGGGAAAGTCTCCCTGCCCTAGAGAAAGGATGAAGTGGATGCGTGTATACGGGGAACGGGAACACCATGGGAAATATGTGCTGGATGACTATACATTTTCCAGAAACAACAGGAAGGCGGTAACGATACGCAGATGGAAGCGAAATCTGAAACGGAAAGCAAGAAAATATAACAGGTTACGGCTGGACTAGATGAAAGGGGCTTCTTCGGAGGCTCTTTTCATTTACCCTAAAAGGGGTGCATAGGCGGGAAGGAGGTGTGGTCGTTGGCGCAGAGTGGAAGAAAACCAAAGCCTACGGCAGTCAAGGTACTGGAGGGGAATCCGGGGAAGCGGAGCTTAAATACACAGGAGCCGAAACCGGAGAAGAAAGCGCCCCGCTGTCCTTTCTGGCTGGAGGATGAGGCAAAGAAGGAATGGAAACGGATGGCAAAGCAACTTGAACAGCTCGGTATCCTGACGGAGATTGACATGGCCGCTTTTGCCGGGTATTGCCAGGCATATGCCCGGTGGAAGGAAGCAGAAGAATTCATCACCCAGCACGGCACCATCGTAAAAACCCCGTCCGGTTACTGGCAGCAGGTTCCGCAGGTGTCCATTGCACAGACTTATTTGAAAATCATGAACCGTTTTTGTGAACAGTTTGGGTTTACCCCGTCTGCCAGGAGCCGGATTACATCAGACATAGGGGAAGATAAGGAAAATGACACAATGGAACTGCTCTTGTTTAAAGGTGGTGGGCGTTGATGTTTGACAGGAAGAAGGCAGATCACGCCGTGGATTTTATTAACTGCCTGAAACACACCAAAGGAAGGTGGCGGGGTGTGCCGTTCGATTTGCTCCCATGGCAGGACAGGATTATCCGGGATGTGTTCGGCACGGTGAAGGAAAACGGATACCGCCAGTATAACACGGCCTATGTGGAGATTCCGAAGAAAAACGGGAAATCGGAACTGGCCGCCGGGGTTGCCTTATACATGACGTGTGGCGATGGGGAATGGGGTGCGGAGGTTTACGGCTGTGCTTCAGACCGCCAGCAGGCATCTATTGTGTTTGATGTGGCTGTGGATATGGTGGACCAGTGCCCGGCATTGAAAAAGCGGATTAAACCAGTCATGTCCGTGAAGCGTTTGGTATATAAGCCAACCAACAGCTTCTACCAGGTGCTTTCCGCTGAAGCCTATACGAAACATGGTTTAAATGTCCACGCCGTGATTTTTGATGAACTGCACGCACAGCCAAACCGGGAGCTGTTTGATGTTATGACGAAAGGCTCCGGTGATGCCAGAACTCAGCCGCTGTTTTTCCTGATAACGACAGCAGGGACAGACAGAAATTCGGTGTGTTTCGAGCAGCATCAGAAGGCAGAGGATATCATTCTTGGGAGGAAGATTGACCCATCTTTTTATCCGGTAATCTATGGTGCTTCTGATGATGCGGACTGGTCTTCGGAAAAAGTGTGGTATGAATCCAATCCGTCCCTTGGACACACCATTGATATAGAGAAAGTAAAAAATGCGTATCTGAGTGCCAAGGATAATCCGGCAGAGGAAAATATCTTCCGGCAGCTCCGGCTGAACCAGTGGGTGAAGCAGTCCACACGCTGGATGCAGATGGAGAAGTGGGATGCCTGTGCATTTCCGGTAGATGAGCTGGAGCTGATTGGTCGGGAGTGTTATGGAGGACTGGATTTGTCCAGTTCCATTGACATCACAGCTTTTGTGCTGGTTTTTCCGCCGAGGGATGATGCCGAGAAATATATTATCTTGCCATATTTCTGGATACCGGAGGAAAATATGAATCTCCGGGTTCGGCGGGACCATGTGCCGTATGATGTATGGGAGAAGCAGGGATGCCTGATGAACACAGAGGGGAATGTGATACATTATGGGTTTATTGAGAATTTCATTGATGAGCTGGGGAAGAAGTTCCATATCCGGGAGATTGCTTTTGACCGCTGGGGCGCGGTACAGATGGTGCAGAACCTGGAGGGGCTTGGGTTTACGGTGGTTCCCTTCGGACAGGGCTTCAAGGATATGTCACCGCCGAGTAAGCGGTTGATGGAACTGGTGCTGGAAAAGAAGATAGCGCATGGAGGGCATCCGGTTTTGCGGTGGATGATGGATAATATCTTTGTGCGGACGGACCCGGCGGGGAATATTAAGCCGGATAAGGAGAAGTCCACGGAGAAGATTGACGGGGCTGTGGCAACGGTGATGGCGCTAGACCGGGCGATACGAAATGAAGGGAATTCTGGGGGAAGCGTGTACGATGACAGGGGGATTTTGAGCTTTTAAAGCGGGAGGATTTTTGGTATACTGTGTGAAACGGATTGGGTGAGGTGCAGGTGTTGAACAGTAAAGTATATGAGTATGAATCCTTAATCTATGAAGAGGGTGAGACAGGTGGCGCTTATGTCATTTTTCCCTATGATATCAGAAAAGAGTTTGGGCGGGGACGGGTGAAGGTACATGCCACGTTTGACGGGGAGCCGTATGATGGCAGTGTTGTAAATATGGGCGTAAAGAACGCTGACGGGAGCGTATGTTATATCATAGGCGTGCGTAAAGATATCCGTTCCCGGATAGGGAAACAGCCGGGGGACAGGGTATTGGTTACGGTCAGGGAACGGGAATGAGGCAGGAGGGATGGAAGATGTGGACATGTCCAAAGTGCGGGCGTACTTTTCAGAGGCAGGAACAGGGCCATTACTGCGGAAAAGCGCCGGAAACGATTGAGGGATACATTGAGGAACAGCCGGAAGAAGTACGGCAGTATCTGAAAGAAGTAAGGGATGCACTGCGTGCGGCGCTACCGGAGGCGGAGGAACGGATATCGTGGAGTATGCCGACTTATTGGAAAAAGCATAATATTATCCAGTTCGCCGGATTTAAAAACCATGTGGGCCTGTATCCGGGGCCGGAGGCTGTCCAGGAGTTTTCTGAACGTCTGAAAGAATACAAGACCAGCAAGGGAAGTATACAGCTTCCGTACAGCAGAACGGTTCCTGTGGAATTGATTTCCGATATTGCCAGATGGTGTTATGTGACGGGGAATCATCCGTAAGATTTGTAAAGTATTAAAGGTGTAGTAAATAGATTAGAATATAATTTTTAGAGGAAAGCCGGAAGCGGTGTCAGAAATATGGATTAGAGGGGTATCTTATGGAAAATGAGAAAGTATATCAGATGGATTATTCAAAAGTTTATCATCTACTTGTCAGCAAAGCGGAGAAAAAGGGGCGGACAAGGCAGGAGGTTGATGAGGTAATCCGGTGGCTTACCGGGTACAACCAGCCGGAACTGGAAGAAATGCTGGAAAGGCCGGTCACTTATGGAGATTTTTTTCTGAATGCCCCGGAATTGAATGAAAACAGAAAGCTGATTAAAGGTGTGGTCTGCGGTATAAGGGTGGAAGATATCGAAGAGCCCCTGATGCAGGAGATACGTTATCTGGATAAATTGGTTGATGAGCTTGCCAGAGGGAAAGCCATGGATAAAATACTGCGTAAATAAAAGAAACTACACATAAGACTACTATCGGGCATCTCTTCGGAGGTGCTTTTCTTTTACTTATTTTTAGGAGGTGTGTATGAAATTACCATCTATTTTAGGCATCCGGGGTGCGAGGGATAAGCCAAAGGACAGCTACGGCGGTTCAGCTTATTCCTTTTTCTTTGGAAGGAGCACCAGCGGGAAAACTGTGAATGAGAGAACGGCCATGCAGACCACAGCGGTGTATTCCTGCGTGCGGATTCTTTCTGAGACGGTGGCATCCCTGCCGGTCCATCTGTACCATTATACGGAGACGGGAAGGGAGCGGGTGTATGACCATCCGCTGTACCGCCTGCTCCATGATGAGCCGAACCCGGAGATGACTTCTTTTGTGTTCCGGGAGACGCTGATGAGCCACCTGTTGATATGGGGAAATGCCTATGCGCAGATTATCAGGGATGGAAATGGCAGGGTGCTTGCTTTGTATCCGCTTCTGCCGGATAAGATGGAGGCTGACCGGGATGAGAATGGGCGGCTTTATTATATCTACACTCGGAACAGTGACGAGAACCCGAACTTTGAGGAGTATGGCAGGGTGTACCTGCGGCAGCAGGATGTGCTTCACATCCCCGGTCTTGGTTTTGATGGGCTGGTGGGGTATTCACCTATTGCCATGGCGAAGAATGCGGTGGGGATGACGCTGGCCTGTGAGGAATATGGGGCTTCTTTCTTTGAGAACGGAGCAAATCCCGGCGGAGTGCTGGAACATCCGGGAGTGCTGAAAGACCCGGCGAAGGTGCGGGAGAGCTGGCACTCGGTGTATGGCGGTTCTAAGAATGCTGGGAAGGTGGCTGTGCTGGAGGAAGGGATGAAGTACCAGCAGATTGGCATTCCGCCGGAGGAGGCGCAGTTTCTGGAGACGAGGAAGTTCCAGATCAACGAAATCGCCAGGCTGTACCGGATTCCGCCCCATATGGTGGGGGATTTGGAAAAGTCCAGTTTTTCCAACATTGAGCAGCAGTCGCTGGAGTTTGTGAAGTATACGCTGGACCCCTGGGTAATCCGGTGGGAACAGTCCCTGCAGAGGGCACTGCTTCTGCCCCAGGAGAAGAATGAGTATTTTATAAAGCTGAATGTGGACGGTCTGCTCCGTGGGGATTACCAGAGCCGGATGACCGGGTACTCCATTGGAAGACAGAACGGATGGCTGTCAACTAATGATATCCGGGAAATGGAGGACATGAATCTGATACCGGCAGAGGAAGGTGGAGATTTGTACCTGATTAATGGGAACATGACGAAACTGAAAGATGCGGGGCTGTTTGCCAGAAAGAGTGGTGGAGATAGAAGTATCGGGTAGCGTCTGGGTGGAGAATAGGTAAAAGATATTTAAGGGATAGACTTTAGCAGGAAACAGAATACAGGGAAAATGCAGAAGTCAACAGGTGAAGGGAAAAATCATCTGCTGGCTTTTTCTGTGCCCGGAAATGGAAAGTGGGGTTTGGTATGAAGCGGAAGTTTTGGAACTGGATTCGGAATGAGACGGATGATGGGCGGACTCTTGTGCTGAATGGGGAGATTTCGGATGAAACATGGTATGGGGATGAAGTGACTCCGAAGCTGTTTGAAAAAGAACTGAGTGCCGGAACCGGGGATGTTACGGTCTGGATCAATTCTCCGGGAGGGGACGTATTTGCGGCAGCGCAGATTTACAACATGCTGATGGAGTACAAGGGGGATGTGACAGTGAAGGTGGATGCGCTGGCGGCTTCGGCTGCTTCTGTGATTGCCATGGCCGGGACCTCGGTGCTGCTCTCCCCGGTGGGCATGATGATGATCCACAATCCCATGACCATTGCAATCGGAGATTCAAAGGAGATGCAGAAGGCCGGGGAGATGCTGGATGAGGTGAAGGAAAGTATCATGAACGCCTATGAGATCAAGACGGGACTAAGCCGGGCGAGGATTTCACACCTGATGGATGCGGAGAGCTGGTTCAATGCGAAGAAGGCAGTGGAGCTTGGCTTTGCGGACGGGATTCTGGGCGGCGGTGTGGAAAAGACCGAAGATATGGCAGATGGAACAGGGGCGGAAGGCGTGATGTTCTCCCGGACAGCGGTGACAAATTCGTTGCTGTCTAAGCTGATTCCAAAACTGGAAGAGAAGAGGACACCTGTGGAGCAGTTAGAGAAGAGGCTGAACCTTTTAACACATTAAACGTATGGAGGGATTTGATTATGAGTAAGATTCTGGAGTTAAGGGAAAAGAGGGCAAAGGCGTGGGAAGCGGCAAAGGCATTCTTGGATATGAAGCGTGGGAATGACGGGCTGCTGTCTGCGGAGGATACGGAAACGTATGAGAAGATGGAGAAGGATGTGGTGGATCTGGGGAAGGAGATTGAGCGGCTGGAGCGTCAGGCTGCCATTGATGCGGAGCTGAATAAGCCGACTTCCACACCGATTACCAATAAGCCGAACGCTGACCCGGACGGGGAGGAGAAAAAGGGCAGGGCATCGGACCTGTACAGGAAGACTTTCTGGAATGCCATGAGGCGGAAGAACTTCTTTGACGTAAACAATGCCCTGCAGGTGGGGACAGATTCCGAGGGCGGTTATCTGGTGCCGGATGAGTTTGAGCGGACACTGGTGGATGCGCTGGAGGAGGAGAACTTCATCCGCAGCATCGCCACGGTCATCAATACGTCCAGCGGTGACCGGAAGATTCCGGTGGTGGCAAGTAAGGGAGAAGCATCCTGGATTGACGAGGAAGGAGCGTTCCCGGAATCGGATGACGCTTTTGGGCAGGTGGCGATCAGCGCCTATAAGGTGGCTACCATGCTGAAAGTGTCCGATGAGCTGCTGAATGACAGTGCGTTTAATCTGGAGGCTTATATCTCTAAGGAGTTCGGGAGACGGATTGGTTCTAAGGAAGAGGAAGCATTCTTTATCGGAGATGGTACAGGAAAGCCTACGGGTATTTTTAATGCTACGGGCGGTGCTTCGGACGGGGTGACTGCCACAACAGCGAATATCACCTTTGATGATGTGATGGATCTGTTCTATTCCCTGAAATCCCCATACCGGAAGAAAGCCCATTGGGTGCTGAATGATACTACGGTGAAAGCACTGCGGAAACTGAAAGACAACAACGGGAATTATATCTGGCAGCCGTCCGTGCAGGCGGGGCAGCCGGATATGATCCTGAATCGTCCGTACCATACTTCTGCCTATGTGCCAGAACTGGCGGCAGGGGCGAAGGTGATGGCGTTCGGGGATTTCTCTTATTACTGGATTGCGGACAGGCAGGGAAGGAGTTTTAAGCGCCTGAATGAGCTGTTTGCGGCAAATGGGCAGGTGGGATTCCTAGCAAGCCAGAGGGTGGACGGAAAGCTGATTCTGTCAGAAGCGGTAAAGACGCTGACTATGAAGGCAGGTTCCGGGGCGTAAAGACAGTCTGGAATCTTTGGTGATTAAGCTGTTTTCTTAATGCCCATGGGAAGGGAGAAGGAAGCCGGATGGTTGTGACTTTAGAAGAAATCAAGCAGTATGTGCGGATTGACAGCGCAGACGAAGATGAACTTCTCCTTGCCCTTTCCGGGACGGCGGAGAGTATTTGCAAAGATATCCTGCGGTGCAGTTTTGAACCTGGCGCGGAGGTGCCGGATCCGGTCAGGACAGCGGTGCTGTATGGGATTTCTTATCTGTATGAGAACCGGGAGCAGGCGGATTTTAAGGATTTGGCACTGACATTGAAATGCCTGCTGTTCGGGCAGAGGGAAGAGGTGTTCTGATGCGGATTGGGCAGTGGCGGCAGAGGATTGTCATTCAGCAGAACCGGATGAGAAAGGATAAGGACGGGAACCAGCGGAATGAGTGGGAGGACTATTTCACCTGCTGGGCCTATGCCAATAACCTTTCTGGGAAGGAATACTGGGAGGCGGCGCAGGTGAACCGGGAGGAATCCCTGTTTTTTCTGGTGCGGTACTGTAAGGAACTGAAAGACCTGGACAGCACGAAGTACCGGATTCTGTTCCGGGGTGATACTTATAACATCACGCTGGTGGATTTTATGCAGTTCCAAAATAAGGTTATCAAGCTGCGGGCAGAGAGGGTGAAGAGGTGAGGATATGACGGACCGAAGGGTGAGCGTGGACGGGATGGAGGATGCCATTGCTCAGTCCATGGAGGAATATGCGGATTTGTCCAATGAGGTGATGAAGCAGAGCGTGACAGAGGTGAGCCGGTCCGTGAAAAAGGACATTCAGGCCAATGCTCCGGTGAGGACTGGAAAATATAAGAAGAGCTGGGCGGCAAAGAAAGTGCAGGAGGATGCCAATTCCCTGACTATGGTGATTCACAGCCGTGACCGTTACCAGATTGCCCATCTACTGGAACACGGTCACGCGAGACGGAACGGAGACCGGGTTGCTGCCATTCCCCATATCGCCCCGGCAGAACAGCGGGGAGCGGAAGAGTTGATGGAAAAGATGGAACGGGGGTTATCGCATTGATGCATGAGCAGGTGCTAGAGATGATTGAGGAAATGGAACTGCCCTGTGCCTATGGACATTTTGCGGAGGGACAGTCTCCAGAGCCGCCGTTCCTGGTGTTTCTATACCCAGAATCCCGGAATTTTGCGGCAGATGGGATTGCTTATTTTAAAAAGCGGAAGCTGCATATTGAACTGTACACGGATTACAAGTCTGTGGAACTGGAGAAGCGGATAGAGACCGTGCTGGAAAGTCATGGCTTCTTTTATGCCAGGAGTGAAGTATGGATTGAGTCGGAACGGCTGTATGAGGTTCTATATGAAATGGAGGTTTGAGGAATGGGAAATAAAGTGAAATTTAATATCTGCAATGTCCACTATGCCCCGTTGACGGCAGGGGAGGACGGGATGGACACATTCGCAGTCCCGGTGGCGATGCCGGGCGCGGTGTCTTTAAGCCTGGACCCCAATGGGGAACCTGAGTCCTTTTATGCGGATGGGGTGGAATATTACGTCATCAATAACAATATGGGGTATGACGGGGATCTGGAGCTGGCGATGATTCCGGAGACGTTCCGGACGGATATCCTGAAAGAAGAGGCGGACACCAATAAGGTGCTGGTGGAGAACTGCAATGCGGAGACGGGCAGCTTTGCCCTGCTGTTTGAGTTTGACGGGGACGTGAAGAAAATCCGGCATGTGCTGTATAACTGTTCTGCTTCCCGCCCGAAGATTGAATCCAAGACTAACGAGGAATCCAGGGAGGTGCAGACAGAGACGCTGACGGTGAAGGCAAGGCCGTTGGCATCCGGCTATGTGAAGGCGAAGACCGGGGATGCAACCACGGCAAAAGTGTATGATGACTGGTATAAGGCGGTGTATCTTCCTGCGGCGGAGCCAGAGACACCGGCCCCAGCCAGCCTTGCCCTGAACCAGGAGGCGGGCAAGACCGCGGAAGTGAAATCCATGGCAAAGGCGGTGGCGGACAAATGAGCATAACCAGGAAGGTTGAGATTGACGGACAGGAGGTGCTGTTTAAGGCATCGGCGGCCATACCGAGGATTTACCGTTTGAAATTCCAGAGGGATATTTACAGGGATCTGCGGGCTTTGGAGCAGTGCGTGGGAGGCTCTGAGGAAGGGGAGTCCGGTCTGGATTTGTTTTCTTTGGAGATGTTTGAGAACATCGCTTTTGTGATGGCAAAGCATGCAGATGGTTCAATCCCGGACACGCCGGAGGAATGGCTGGATGGGTTCAATACGTTCTCCATATATCAGGTACTGCCAAAGTTGATTGAACTTTGGGGACTGAATGTGCAGACGGATGTGGAGGCTAAAAAAAACTCCGCCCGACTGAGCGGGAGATGACAACGCCACTGTTCCTTCTGCGGTGTGTGCAGCTTGGGATTTCTATTCATGAGTTGGAACTGCTTTCTATCGGGATGATTAATGATATGTATGCGGAGAGCAGGAATGACGAGTGTAAGTATGCCCAGCTTGCAACGCAGCAGGATTTTGACAGGTTCTGATTACCGGTTTTGTTTTCGTTGATTGGCCGGCTGTTTCCTGCTATACTGGTAGGAAATAGTTGGCCTGGTCATCGTAAAACTGGAAGTTGAGGAGGATAATTTGAATGTACAGGGGTACTCTGATTGTTGTAAAGAACATAGAAGAAAGCAAAAAATTCTATCATGATATACTGGACATGAATGTGGTAGGTGATTTTGGCGCCAATGTTCAACTGGATGGCGGATTATTTTTGCAAACACTTGATACATGGAGTGATTTTATCAATAGCAAAGAAGTATATCTGAAAAATAATGCTGGAGAGCTATATTTTGAAGTTTCTGATATTGATGAGTTTTACAAAAAACTACAAGCAGCCAATATTGAATATGTTCATGAGTTAATGGAGCATAATTGGGGACAAAGAGTTGTTCGCTTTTATGATCCGAACCACCATATTATTGAGGTCGCCGAGGATATTTCAATAGTTGTAAAGCGGTTCTTCTATAGTGGAATGACGGTAGAACAGGTTGCAGACAGAATGGATGTTCCCGTGGATTATATCAAGGAGTGTTTGAAATGCTAATTTTAAATTTACCGGGGGAGGTGGACAAAGGAAAATGATTTGTAGAATAAGAAAATGGGAGTTATCGGATGCAACCGATTTAGCGGCGGCTCTTTCCAATAAAAAAATACAGGATAATCTCCGGGATGGATTGCCATACCCTTACACCGAACAGGATGGAACGGACTATATCTCTGCGATGCTTTCCGCAGATGAAAATGAAATATTTGCTTTTGCTATAACAGTAGATGAAAAGTTGGTTGGCAGTATCGGGATTTTCCGACAGGGAAACATACACAGGCAGACTGCCGAGCTGGGATATTATATTGCGGAAGACTATTGGGGCAGAGGAATTATGACAGAAGCTGTAAGACAGATATGCAGGTACGTTTTTGACAAGAGCGATATAATCCGTATATATGCAGAGCCGTTCGCATACAATGCTGCATCCTGCCGTGTGCTTGAAAAAGCAGGGTTTCAATACGAAGGCACATTAAGAAGTAATGCTGTAAAGAACGGCGAAATAATCGACATGAAGATGTATTCACTGCTGAAAACAGAAATATAGTTTCTAGTTTTGCAATGAGCAGAATTATAAATTAAATAGTATTGATACATAGGCATCTGTCCAAAGACGGGTTCTTTCTGATGTTTGGGTAACTCCATCATTCTCATTTGGCTTTGTTAAGTCAATTTAGTGACTTAGAGCAAATTCGGAGAATATACGGATACCCAAAGTACAGAAAGAACCCAAAGACGGCAGGTGCCTTTTCCATATATTTGAGCCTTAACCGGCTCTTTTTTTCTGTCCAAAAACAGGAAGGAGGCATCGCATGGCAAACCGCATACAGGGTATCACGGTGGAAATCGGCGGCGATACCACCAGACTGACTGCAGCGCTGAAAGGCGTCAATTCAGAAATCCGTAACACCCAGTCGCAGCTTAAGGATGTGGAGAAACTCCTAAAGCTGGACCCGCATAATTCGGAACTGCTGGCACAGAAGCAGCGGCTTTTGACGGATGCCATTGGGGAGACGAAGGATAAACTGGAGGCGTTGAAATCCGCCCAGCAGCAGGTACAGCAGCAGTTTGAGCGCGGCGATATTACCAAAGACCAGTACGATGCCCTGCAGCGGGAGATTATTGAGACGGAGCAGAATTTAAAAGACCTGGAAAAACAGGCGGAGGATACCAACACCTCCCTGTCCGGCTTTTCACAGGCGGCGGAGAAGGTTGGGAAGTTTGGGGATGCCGCCACATCGGCAGGTAAGAAACTGTTCCCGGTGACTGCCGGGATTACGGCGGCGGGCGGGGCATCCGCTAAGATGGCGATGGATTTTGAAGATGCCATGGCAAAGGTTAATACCATTGCGGATACCACGGAAGTGCCGCTGTCGGAACTGAAAAAGGCCATCTTGGATTTGTCGAACCAGACGGGTATCAGCTCTTCGGAGATTGCGGGGAATGTGTATGACGCCATCTCCGCCGGGCAGAAGACCGGGGATGCGGTGAATTTTGTGTCCAATTCTACGAAGCTGGCGAGGGCTGGGTTTGCGGATGCAGGGAGCGCGCTGGATGTGCTGACTACGATTATGAATGCCTATGGTCTGGAAGCGTCCGAGGTGGGCCGGGTGTCTGATGTGCTGATTCAGACGCAGAATTTGGGCAAAACCACGGTGGGGGAGTTGTCATCCTCGATGGGTAAGATTATCCCCACAGCAAAAGCAAACGGGGTGGCATTGGAACAGGTGGCTGCGGGATATGCCCTGATGACTGCCAACGGTGTGGCAACTGCAGAATCCACTACCTATATGAATTCCATGTTCAATGAGCTTGGAAAATCCGGCACGAAGGTGTCGGACACTTTGAAAGAAAAGACGGGGAAATCCTTCCTGGAACTGATGCAGGACGGAGCCAGCCTTTCCGAGGTGCTGCAGGTTATTTCTGACAGTGCGGCGGAGCAGGGGCTGGCCTTTGGTGATTTATGGGGGAGTGCAGAGGCCGGAAAAGCTGGGCTGATTCTTCTGGGGGACAGTGCGGAAACTTTCAATGGGACTCTGGAGCAGATGCAGAATTCCACAGGGGCAACGGAGACAGCTTTTGGGAAACTGAATACCAATTCCTACACAATACAGAAGGCGTTTAACCAGTTGAAAAATACCGCTATTGAATTCGGCTCCGCAATCATGAGCGTGCTGGCACCGATTTTGATTGCACTGGCGGATAAGATACAGGCGTTTACTTCATGGTTTTCCGGGCTGTCGGAGGGTACGAAGAAGATGATTGTTATCATCGCCATGGTGGTGGCTGCCGTGGGGCCTGTGTTAATCATCATTGGAAAGATTGCAACGGGGATTAGCGCAGTGATAAGCCTGGTAGGTGTGATTGCCCCGGCCATTTCTGCATTGATTCCGATCATAGCCAGCGTGGGTGCGCCGATACTTGCGATTATCGCTGTGATTGTGGCGGTGATTGCGGTTGGGAAGTTACTGGTTGCCCACTGGGATGAAATCAAGGCAGCCTGTATGAATATCTGGAATGCCGTGAAGGAATTCTTTGCCGGGCTGTGGGAGGGGATTAAGCAGACGGCCAGTGCTGCGTGGACGTCTATTTCACAGTTTTTTTCCACACTCTGGACAGGGATATCCACGGTGGCACAGACCATCTGGAATGGGATTGCCACATTTTTCTCCACATTATGGGAGGGCATTAAAACTCTGTTTCAGACTGTGCTGACGGCGATTTCCACAATCGTCACCACATATTTTAACATTTACAAAACGATTATTACCACGGTGCTGACTGTTATACAGACGATTTTCACCACAGTCTGGAATGCCATTAAAACGGTGGTGATTACAGTTGTTACGGCTGTACAGGCTTTCCTGACTACGGCGTGGAATGCCATCCAGACGGTGATTTCTATAGTGCTGAATACCATCCAAAGCATCGTTACTTCTGTATGGAATGGAATCCGGGATGTGGTAACTACGGTGATGAATACGGTGGGCAGTATTATATCTACTGTGTGGAATTCGGTAAAAAATACGGTGACGGCTGTGCTGAATGCTATTAAGACAGCAGTCACGAACATTTTCAATAACATTGTCAGTGGAATCAGTAATGCCATGAGTAATGTTTACAATGCGGTGAAGAATGGGTTTGAGCAGGCGGTGGGTTATATTAAGGGGCTGGCTTCCAGTGCGTGGAACTGGGGTGTAGATATCGTGAACGGGATTGCCAACGGAATCCGGAATGCCGTAGGGAATGTGGTGGATGCGGTCAGGAGCATTGCGGATAAGATTGCGGCGTTCCTCCATTTCTCTGTACCGGATGAAGGGCCGCTAACGGAGTATGAATCCTGGATGCCGGATTTTGTGTCCGGGCTTGCCAGGGGTATTGAGGAAAGCCGGGGGATGATTGAGAAGGCGGTCCGGGGCGTGGCTTCGGATATGGTGGTCAGCCCGCAGATTGGTATGGTTTCCGGTATAGCGGAGCAGCAGGCGGCTTCTGCTAATAACGTCACACAGTTATTGAACGGAATCAGGGAGGCAGTGAGCGGGTTTGGAATGGCGAATGCGGGAACGATCTGCATTCCGGTGTACCTTGGCGGCACGCTGCTGGATGAGGTGGTAATAAATGCACAGAACAGGCAGAACCTGAGGTCAGGAGGTAGATAGGCATGGCGTTTATACAGTATCTGGTGTTTGACGGGATGCCGCTCCCTCTGCCGGACGCCTATGAGGTAAGTATGGAAGATGTGGAGGCGGATTCCAGCGGGGAGACGGAGGCCGGGACCATGCAGAGGGATGTGGTGCGGCCTGGGGTTGTGAGTATTTCCGTGAGTTTTTCGGTGAGCCCTAAGTGGCTGAAACTGCTGACCGGGTTTAAGCAGCGGGAGAAGATTGATGTGGAGTATTTTGATACGGAGACGCTGGAGAGGAAGAGGACGGAGATGTTTGTTGAGGAGTATAAGGCGGGGCTGGTGAAGGATACGTCTTATAAGGGGTTGTGGAAGGTGTCGTTTACGCTGCGGGAGTTATAGAGTAAGTAGTTAGTGATTTTTTATGGATTTTTTTGTATAATAATAAGTAGACATTTGGATTTAAGTTTCTGGATAAAAGTTTTAAAAGACACCTATAAAATAAAATGGAGATAGCACGAATGAGTAATATTGTAAGCTTATATATAGACAAATACAATATAAGGGACGTAGAAAATGAAGAAAAGCGTATCAGGGGACTTGTAAAAAAATTACATGAAAAGGAATCAATATTTTGTAATTTCCCTTTTGATTATATGTTGGAAGGTGAACAATTGGACTTATTACATTATATGATGACATCTTTGCCCGAGCGTCAGATAATGGCAAATATGAAGAAAGTTGATGTTGATAGATATTATATGAACTTTGCATATCAAAGGGAGGAGGGCAAACTGGTAACAAAAGGTATATTAGAGAATGAACTAAAAGACTATATTCCAATTAGTCTGGCAGGTGAAGTATTGAATAGTCGTTATATAATAAGGAATCCAATGTATAATATAAATGATGTATTAAAATATTTACTGGAAAAGAATGAAATTATAATTCGTTCATATATTCAAGAAGAACAGCAATTTAAAGTATTAGGTCTTAAAGTAAGTAATTTTAAGTATATTCAAGAATATATTGATTATATCGCAAATGTTTTGCTGCAGTTATTGGTTTATAGAGTTATAAATGAAGAGGAGGTGGAGTCTCTAAGTGTTATAAATGCATTAATAGACAAAATAGATGAAATAAATGGGCTAATAGAAAAGCAATTAAACAGAAGGAAACAGGAATGGACTGAGAGCAAAGAGAAGGGCCATAATAATTTGAATGCTGAAGTTGTCTCTGAATGTTTTGCGACATATATTACTCATCGTAGTAAATTTTATGAAGAATATAGTATTAAGAAAATTTTAAAAGATGAAATGTGCAATGATTCATCTTTGTTTGTGGAAGTTCCAATAGAGTACAAAGCGGAGAAGGTTATTATACCGGAAGAAGAATTTGGGTTAATTAAAAATATTATTACGGAAGGAAATCACATAGAGGGATATAAAGAAAAGATAGAAATTGTCAAAACCTTTATTGATATTATGGCTGTTTATGGGGGGAGGCAATGCCATTCCTCATGTATACAAGATTTAAAAGTATATTTTAGAGAAATATTCATTAGCAAGTCATCATATAGAAGAAGAATGGCATCTCGCATAGTGAAAGAGTATATAAAACAAGTTGATTTAGCTAATAAAGAGGGAAAGACAATTCCAGAGTTTGATAAACAAAGCCAGTATATGTTTGTAAGAGAAAAGATAAGTAGGGGGTATTTTAGAGAAAAAGGGTTAACAGAAGAATATATTAAAAAAACGGTTTTAGAAAAGAAACTATATGATTTAATGCTAAAACTTTACTTGTTTTACAATATTCAGGATAGCTTAGAATTTGTCTATGAAGTTAATTATAATCTATTGAAACTTTATATTACGTGCATAGGTTAATGGGAATTTTACAAAACTCTTTCCCTGACAAATTTTTGATTTCCTATTACAATAGATGTAGGATTAAAATTCATTATTTCAATGGGAAAGGAGTGACTTATAATGTCACAAAAAAATTTATATGTGATAGGAAAAAATGGAAAGAGGTTAGGGGGAGGCGCTGCTCAGCTTCGTAGGATAAAACAGCGTGGAGGATGGGATGCTTACCATGAGGAACTGATTGGACGAGTGACAGAGAAGGTTTATGAGGAGATTATGGATGAAATGAATAAACCGAGCTTAAAAGTTGTCAAGTAAGTTCCTATTCAAAAGTCTGTCGGAAGATTGGAAGAATTGTATTTGTACAGGGCATCAGCCAGAAAACGGCTGGTGCTTTTTGTGTGTCGTGTGTCCAGCGAAGCTGTACCACACTTGCCGGTGTAAGTCCGGTCACGGT